>Ga0233432_10000109_pt1 | contig 73014 bp, 74 predicted proteins | sample SI_122_August201_6_FD_179870 | JGI IMG/M metagenome (GOLD analysis project Ga0233432, IMG submission 179870) | Seawater microbial communities from Saanich Inlet, British Columbia, Canada - SI_122_August2016_10_MG | ecosystem: Environmental > Aquatic > Marine > Inlet | place: Canada: British... | reverse complement strand
GAAACCTCCAACTGAGAAACCTCCAACCGAGGAACACTCAACCGAGGAACACTCAACCGAGGAACACTCAACCGAGGAACACTCAACCGAGGAACACTCAACCGAGGAACACTCAACCGAGGAACACCCAACCGAGGAACACTCAACCGAGGAACACTCAACCGAGGAACACCCAATTGAGGAACACCCAATTGAGGAACACCCAATTGAGGAACACCCAATTGAGGAGGAGGAGATTGCCCAAAAACAAGCTGAAGATTTAAATATTGAAGAAATGGCTGAAAATGCGGAGGTTGATATTGATGATATTGAAGATAGAAAAAAACCAAAACGTAAATATATACTTCCGTCATCTGATTTACTTATGGACCCGGTAAATATCTCGGATTCTTTAAGTAGGGATGAATTAGTTGAAAGAGCAAATTATTTAACTCAATCTCTTTCTACTTATGGAGTAGAGGGCAAAGTTGTCAATGTCCATCCTGGTCCTGTTATAACTTTGTTTGAAGTTGAGCCTGCAGAAGGCGTAAGAGTAAATAAATTTGTCCAGTTATCTGATGATTTAGCAAGAGTTATGGAAGCTAGTAGTGTTAGGGTCATTGCGCCGATTCCTGGAAGATCTTCTGTAGGCATTGAAATACCTAATCGAAATCCGGCGACTGTTTATTTTAAATCGGTTGTTAATAGTCCTGAATTCGCTGAATCTGAGTCCATGCTCACTTTAGCTATTGGGAAAACAACATCAGGAGAAATCGCAACTCTTGATTTAGGGAAAATGCCACACTTATTAATCGCCGGTACAACTGGTTCAGGTAAATCTGTATGTATTAATACTATCATATGCAGCATTCTTTATCATGCTAGTCCAGATGAAGTGAAATTTGTAATGATTGACCCTAAAAAAGTTGAAATGACTTTATATAAAAAGTTGGAAGGTTATCATTTACTAAAAATGGCTGATATTGATGAGCCAATTGTAACCTCAGTTGACAATGCTATCCTTTCATTGAGGGCACTTGAAAAAGAAATGGATAGGCGTTACAATGTTCTAGCTGAGGCTGTTGTAAGAAATATTTCTGAATATAATGATAAGATGAAAAAATCCGATCAGCCAATTATGCCTTATATCGTTCTAGTTATAGATGAGTTAGCTGATTTAATGATGTTATCTGCCAAGGATGTCGAAGCTCCAATAGCAAGACTTGCTCAGTTAGCTAGAGCTGTAGGGATTCATTTAGTGATCGCGACTCAGAGACCTTCAGTTGATGTTATAACAGGCGTTATTAAAGCAAATTTTCCTTCAAGAATCGCATTTCAGGTTGCTAGCAAAATTGATTCAAGAACTATTATTGATCAACAAGGAGCAGATAAATTAATTGGCCGGGGTGATATGTTGCATTTAGGAACTGGTAGTTCTGATGTTTTTAGAATGCATAATGCATTTTTAACCTTAGAAGAAATAGAAGCAATTATGGGACATGTTATTGAGCAGCCTAAGTCCGAAAGTGATATTCTGCCATCTGTTCGTGAATCTCTACATAATGAATATGGAGGTGGCGACGAAGGTTCTAATGATGAGCTTTTTAATGATGCCATAGCTCTTGTTGTAACGCACCAACAGGGTTCAATATCTCTTTTGCAACGGCGGTTAAAAGTAGGTTATTCAAGGGCAGCGCGATTAATTGATGAAATGGAGCAGTCTGGTATAGTTGGGCCTTTTACGGGTAGTAAAGCGAGAGAGGTTCTTGTTGATGAGTCCTATTTAGAAATAATAAAAGACTGATTTTTTTGAAAGTAGTTTTCAGTTTTATAGTGATTATTATTTTATTTGATTTTGCATCGGCAAATCATATCGATGAATTCTATGAAATGTTGGAGAATCCCGGTACAGCTGCATTTAATATAAAATACACTCAAACTCAGTTTGGAAGTGTTTTTGAATCTGTTGGCGTCTGTTATTTCATTGGTTCAGGTGAGTATTTTTATCAGTCTGAAGACCTTGAGGTATATGCTCAGATTGATCAAATCGCCACAAAAAACTTTAGAACAAAACAAGTGCTGTTTAATTCAATAAATAATAAAAACATTAGTTTAATGACAATACTATCTGGAAATAAAAAACAGATTGAGTTTATTGATAGGTATGATCGAGAATCTAATTATTATTTTGTTGTCACTCAATTAGGCTTTGATGGTTTTTTTTCTTTCAATAATAAAACTGGTCTTATGCAAAGTTTGAATTTAAATATTGGTCAAAATCAATTAATATCGATTGAAGTTATTTCTATTGATTTGATTGATGACTTTTCTATGCCGAGCTTAAATGTTGAAAATTTTGATATAATTGATTTACGTGACTAAGTATTATAAAGTATTAATTTTAGTTTTTTTAAGCTCTATCGGTCTGTACTACGCTTTTGAAAGTATTGAATTTTCTGAGTTGTATCGCCACATTATATCTGTAAATCTTTTTAAATTGGCATTAGCAATATTGATTCTTATGTTGTCATGCATTTTAAGAGCGAAAAGATTAAAGTATATTATATCTCCATTAGATAATGATATATCTACGCATCATTTATTTGGAGCAACAATGATAGGTTATTTTGGTAATGGCATTCTTTTTTTTCGATTAGGTGAATTGTTAAAAGCTTTTTCAATTTCTCAAGGCAATGATATTAAAACTTCAGAATCTTTTGGAGTCGTTATGTTAGAGAGGGTAATAGATGCAATTACAGTTTTTATTTTATTAGTTTTCTTCTTGCCATTTATTCCTATTGAAAATCAAACAATACAATATTGGATTGTTGCTTTTGTAGTAGTCACTTTTATTCTAGTAAGCGTTCTGATTTTAATAAGATTTATAAATTGGAAACGCATTGTTTTATCATTTAGTTTTCTAAATAAATCTATCAAAGATAAAATAATAGTAATCGTAGATAAAATATTTAAAGGACTTGAATTAATTTTCAAGACGCAACATTTTCTCAAAATCATACTCTGTACTATATTAATTTGGATATGCTATTTTATGATGACAATGTGGCTACTAGAGTCATGCCATATTGAGTTAAGTCTACATAAAGTTTTCATTATGCTTTTGATGGGTGCGATTATAGTAGCTGTGCCAGCTTTGCCTGGGGGGTTGGGCACTTATGAGGCTGGAATAACATATACATTGACGTTATTATTTTTTGTTTCCAAAGATTTATCTTTGACTTATGCGATTGTTTCTCATGCGTCTAATTACATACCTTACATGTTAGTAGGGTCATTCTATTTTATCAAAAGTGGTCTAAAATTTGGATCAATCAATAAGGCAAGTTTTTAGTAATGAGTAAAAAATATGATTGCATTTTTCTTGATAGAGATGGCACCATAAACACAGATCCTGGATATATATCTAAATTACAAGATTTTAAGTTTTTTGACTTTGCTGTTGCGGCTTTAGATATGCTAAAAACATTAACTAACAATTTTATCATTATTTCAAATCAGTCAGGAGTTGCTAGAGGATTGATTCTTGAGCAAGATTTAATAAAAATAAATGAATATATTTTTGAAGAATTTTCAAAAAACAACCTTGGATTATTAGATATTTATTATTGTTTTGACCACCCAGACAATTCATCAGGTAGGAGAAAGCCAGGGGTCGAAATGTTTGTTGAAGCTTCAAATCAATACTGTCTCGATCTTTCTAGGTGTTTAATGATTGGTGACTCGAAAACGGATATATTGCCCGCAAAGGTATTAGGTATGGAATCAATGTTGGTTTTGTCGGGGGAAGGTGAAAAATATAAAAATAGTTTTTATGAAAAGGAAAAACCTGATTACATTTCTAAAAATTTAATGTTCGGGGCGATTGAATTGATAACATGAAAGTTGCAGTTATAATGGGCGGCTTTAGTGCTGAAAAAGATGTCTCAATAAAAACAGGTGAAGCCGTTGTTAGAGCGTGTTTAGCAAATGGTTTTGAAGTCTATCCTATCGTTTTTGACAATAACTACAAGGATTCCTTTCAGCTGTTAAAAGGCGTCGACATAGTATTTAACGGTTTGCATGGAACATTTGGTGAGGACGGAGCAATTCAAAAATGGTTCGAGCAAAATAATATTTTATTTACAGGATCTGATTCCTTTTCTTCACAAATTTGCATGGATAAAATAAAAAGTAAAAAAATAGCTAAAGAAAATCATATTCGCACTCCTGATTGGATTGAATTCAAAGAAAATGTTGATGTCAATCAAGCTTTTTATCCTTGCATAGTCAAACCAAATGCTCAAGGCAGTACCTTTGGTCTTTCATATGTCAATGAAGCCGGATCATTAGAGGAAGCAATAAACCATAGTCTTGCATTTGATTCGAATGTATTAATTGAGCAATATATTAGGGGTCGGGAGATTACGGTCGGAGTTTTAAACAATGAGGTATTGCCAATTGTAGAAATCCTACCAAAGCATAAACTCTATGATTACGAGTGCAAATACACGCCAGGAATGACTAATTATAAATGCCCGACAGAGCTTGATAATGGCCTAAGAGAAAAAATTAATATTGATACAATTAAGATATTTGAATTGCTTGGTTGCCGAGGTTATGGAAGAGTAGATTATATAATTGACAATAACAATAATCATTATTTTTTAGAACTAAACACTCTCCCTGGAATGACATCTACTAGTTTGCTACCTATAGCTGCAGAAAGCTCAGGCATATCATTTGATGATCTAATAAAAAAGATTATACATTTAGGTTTAAAGCAATGATATATGAGGTTTAAAACTTTTTGACAAAAATAATTGTAAATAGTAAATACTTATCTGTAAGTTATGAGGCTGTAGGTCTATTTTAATAATAAAATTGTACTTTTTATGTTTTTAAACATAAAAATCAGTGTAGCTAATTGATAATTATCAAAGAATTGAATTGCCACCGTAGCTCAGCTGGTAGAGCAACTGATTTGTAATCAGTCGGTCGGAGGTTCGAGTCCTCTCGGTGGCTCGCAAATTTGCATTCCTCTTTTTAAGTTTTATTAATGCGTAAGTTGAGTTTGTCGGGGATATGCCCGAGCGGCCAAAGGGAGCAGACTGTAAATCTGCCGGCGTATGCCTTCGGAGGTTCGAATCCTTCTGTCCCCACTTTGCGAGTGTAGTTCAATGGTAGAACCCCAGCCTTCCAAGCTGGTGATGTGGGTTCGATCCCCATCACTCGCTCTTTCCGCCTACGTAGCTCAGCGGTAGAGCACTTCCTTGGTAAGGAAGAGGTCACCGGTTCAAACCCGGTCGTAGGCTCTGTAATTCTTTGGTTTAGTATTTGATTTTTTAAATAAGGAGTAAAGTAAAAATGTCAAAAGCAAAATTTGAGAGAACAAAACCCCATGTAAATATTGGGACTATTGGTCATGTTGATCATGGTAAAACAACGCTTACTGCTGCTATTACGATGCACCAAGGTGCTCATGGTTTAGCGGAAGTTCGTTCTTTCGATAGTATCGATAATGCTCCTGAAGAAAGAGAGCGTGGTATTACGATTCAGACTGCTCACGTAGAATATGAAACTGAAAATCGCCACTATGCTCATGTAGATTGTCCTGGTCACGCTGATTATATTAAGAACATGATTACCGGTGCAGCCCAAATGGATGGTGGTATTTTAGTTGTATCTGCTGCTGATGGTCCAATGCCTCAAACAAGAGAGCATGTTTTATTAGCGAGGCAGGTAAATGTTCCTAGTCTCGTTGTTTTTATGAATAAGGTTGATCAAGTGGATGACCCTGAGCTTTTAGAGCTTGTTGAAATGGAGTTGCGTGATCTTCTTAATGAGTATGAATTTCCTGGAGATGATACTCCTATTATCATGGGTAGTGCGCTGAATGCCTTGAATGATTCAAATGATGAAGTTGCTAACAAGTGTATTGTTGAATTGATGGAAGCTTGTGATAATTTTATTCCTGAGCCAAAAAGAGATATTGATAAGCCTTTTCTGATGCCGGTTGAGGATGTTTTTAGTATTACTGGCCGTGGTACTGTTGGTACCGGTCGTATTGAAAGAGGAATCATTAAAGTTGGTGATGAGATAGAAGTAGTTGGTATGGGTACTCTAACGAAGACAACTGTTACGGGTGTTGAAATGTTTCGCAAGTTGTTAGACCAAGGTCAGGCTGGAGATAACGCGGGGCTCTTGTTGCGCGGTATCGATAAAGAAGACTTAAGTAGAGGGCAAGTGTTGGCTCTTCCGGGTAGTATTACTCCTCACACAAAATTTAAAGCCAGTGTTTACATCTTGAAAAAAGAAGAGGGTGGGCGCCATACTCCATTTTTTAATGGTTACAGGCCACAGTTTTATTTCAGGACAACAGATGTAACAGGAGTGGTTACATTGCCAGGGGGTACTGAAATGGTTATGCCTGGTGATAATGTAGAATTTGAAGTTTCTTTAATTACATCGGTAGCAATGGATAAAGAACTTAGGTTCGCCATTCGTGAAGGTGGGCATACTGTTGGTGCAGGTGTTGTAACAGAGATTGTTGAGTAGGATATAATATGGCTGGTAATAGTAAAAGAAACATAATCCAATTAGAAAGTACTGCTGGAACAGGATTTAGATATACGGTCACCAAAAGTAGAAAGCTTCACCCTGAGCGTATTGAGTTTAAAAAATATGATCCAGTCATTCGTAAGCATGTCATTTTTAAAGAGACTAAATAGGTAGATAGGGGTGACTTTATAGATTTTGCATAGGAGAGTAGCTCAACTGGTAGAGCACCGGTCTCCAACACCGGGGGTTGCGGGTTCGAGCCCTGCCTCTCCTGCAAAAAAGCAATCAAATAATTAAAGTAATAGAAAATGATAAAGAAAGTTCAGCAATTTGGAGTAGACGTTAAGTATGAAATGAGTAAAGTCTCATGGCCTGATTGGGATAGCCTAAGAGGATCTACTTATGTGGTTCTGGTTTTGTCATTAATTTTAACGGTCTTCCTGTTTATTGTGGATTTGTTTCTTTCTAAATCTATTTCAACAATTATGTAATATTATGAATTGGTATACACTAAGAGTCATTTCAGGAAAAGAAAAGAAGATAAGAGAAAGTATTCTTTTCGATGTTGAAACAGCGAATTTACAGGATCATATTGAAAATATTTTAGTTCCAACTGAGAATGTCTTGGAAATGCGTGATGGCAAAAAAAAGATTAAGGAAAAGGTTTTTTTCCCAGGATATTTACTAATTCATATTGAAATGAATAAAGAAACAAAATATGTTGTAGAAAATGTTAATGGTGTGATTAGTTTCGTTGGTTCTAGTGGTAAGCCAGAGGCTTTGAAGCCCGATGAAGTGAAGAGATTTCTTGGTGATCATGATGGTGCGGATGGGCCAATCGTGATTACAGAGGCAGCTCCATTTAAAGTGGGTGATTTAGTCAATGTTAAGGATGGTCCTTTTGTTGATTTTTCTGGTACTGTTCAAGAGGTTAGTCACGAAAAGCAGAAGTTGAAAGTTTCGGTAAGTATTTTCGGGCGTTCGACTCCGGTTGAGCTAGATTATTTACAAGTCGCACTTGACAATTAAATAAGGGTTTTATTAATGGCGAAGAAAATTATAGGTTTTATTAAATTGCAAATTCCTGCAGGTCAAGCGAATCCCGCTCCTCCTGTTGGTCCTGCGCTTGGTCAGCAAGGTGTTAATATTATGGATTTTTGTAAATCATTTAATGCTAAGACTCAAGATAAAGCCGGTGATATAATTCCTGTTGAAATTACAGTTTATGCTGATAGGAGTTTTACTTTTGTTACAAAAACTCCTCCTGCTTCAAGATTGATTTTAAAATCAGCAAAGTTAAGTAAGGGTTCAAGTGAGCCTAATAAGGATAAAGTAGGCAAAATAAGTGAATCTGAATTAGAAAAAATTGCTGAAGTAAAAATGGCTGATTTGAATGCTAATTCTGTTGAGCAAGCCAAAGAAATGATAAGAGGTACTGCAAAGTCTATGGGCATTGAGGTGAAAGGTTAAATAAGGTGGCTAAAATTAAACAAAAATCATTTGATGAATTTTATGATAAAGAGGTTATTTACGATTTAAGTAACGCCGTTGAGATTGTGAAAAAAATATCCACTGCCAAATTTGATGAAACTGTTGATTTGTCTATAAACCTAAATGTTGATCCACGTCATGCAGAAGAGAATATTAGAATTAGTACATCTCTTCCTAATGGTACTGGTAAAAAAGTTGTCTTATTAGTTCTTGCTCAAGGGCCGAAGGTCCAAGAAGCTTTAGATGCTGGTGCTGATTATTGTGGTAACAAAGATTATTTAGATAAGATTAAAGGGGGTTGGGTTGATGTTGATAAGATTATAGCAACGCCTGATATGATGGCTGAGCTTGGAAAGCTTGGTAAGATTTTAGGTCCGAAAGGTTTGATGCCTAATCCAAAAAGCGGTACGGTTACAATGGATGTTGCAAAAGCTGTTGCTGATCAAAAAGCTGGTATGGTTGAACTTCGTGTCGAAAAAACAGGTATTGTTCATACTGTTTGTGGTAAAGTATCATTTGACAGTTCAGCTCTAATTGAGAATATTTCTGTAATTTATAATTCTCTGTTAAAGTCGAGGCCTCCATCAGTGAAAGGGCAGTATTTTGTTAAGATGTCTATGTCTTCGACCATGGGTCCTGGTGTAAAAATAAATATTAATTCTATAGGGTAGATAAATTATGCCTAATCAAAAAAATATTAAAAATGTTGAGCTGTTAACAGATAAGCTGTCAAAAGCAAAATCTATTTATTTTACGGATTACTTAGGTTTAAATGTTTCTGACGTTACGGCACTTAGAAAAAAGTTTTTTGAATGCAATGTTGAATATTTAGTTGTCAAAAACACTTTATTGAAAATTGCTTCGGAGAAAAATAAAATTGAACTTTCTGGTGACTTGTTTGCTGGTTCTACCGCTATTGCACTCTCTTATGAAGAGCCTGTCGCAGCTGCAAAAGTTATAAAAGGATTTCTTAAAGATCATGAGTTGCCTATTGTTAAAGGCTTGGTTTTCGAAGGTGCTTATCATGATGCAGGCCAATTTGAAAAAATTGCAAACTTGCCTAGTAAGGAAGAGTCGCTTACGGTTCTTGCAATTATGTTAAATAGTCCAATGCAAAATTTTGTAAATGTTCTCAGTTCATCAATGACAAAAGTTGTAAATGTTCTTGAGGCTGTTAAGAACAATAAAAATATTGAAAATTAAAATAAGGAGTTAATAAAATGGCTGTAAAAAAAGAAGATGTATTAGCATATTTAGAAAATGCGAATATGATGGAAGTTTCTGAGCTGATATCTGAAATTGAAGAGAAATTTGGTGTTTCTGCTGCTGCGCCTGTTGCTGTAGCTGCTGCGCCTGCTGGCGATGATGCTGGTGGTGATGCTGCGCAAACTGAGTTTGATGTTGTATTGAAGTCTGCTGGTCAGCAAAAGATAAACGTAATTAAGGCTGTCAGGGCGATTACTGATTTAGGATTAAAAGAAGCTAAAGAGCTAGTTGATTCAGCTCCAAAGGCTATCAAAGAGGGTGTTTCTGAGTCTGAAGCAAATGGAATCAAGTCCCAGCTTGAAGAAGCTGGTGCAGAGGTTGAATTAAAATAATTTTTTTTTATTTGGCTTTTTTACTAAATATTACATCGGAGGATTAATTGGAATCTTTTAACGTTTCAAAAAATAATAGGGTTACTTTTACCCATATACAAGAACTATTAGAAATACCTGATTTGCTAGCTATTCAGACAAAGGCATATCAGCAATTTTTGCAAGAATATGAAGCTCCTGAAGCTAGAAAAGATTTAGGTCTGCAATCAGTCTTGAATAGCGTTTTTCCGATTGAAGATTCTCATAGAAATTATATCCTTGAGTTTAATTCTTATTATTTAGGGCAACCTAAATATACCGGCGATGAATGCATTGATAGGGGTGTAACCTTTTCGGTGCCGCTTCGTGTTAAGCTCTCTCTCCATATTACCGATGAAAGCAATAAAAATGAGTATGCTCAGAGTATTGAGCAGGATGTTTATTTTGGAAATATTCCTTATATGACCGAAAAAGGGACATTTATTATTAATGGTGCGGAAAGAGTCATTGTTTCTCAACTGCAGCGTTCTCCTGGTGTTTTCTTTGATGAGTCAACCCATCCAAATGGTACTAAATTATTCCAAGCTAGAATTATTCCTGCTAGGGGTTCTTGGGTTGATTTTACCACCGATATAAATGATTGTCTTTTCGTTATTATAGATCGTAGAAGAAAATTCCCAGTTACGATGTTGCTTCGTGCTCTTGGCTATTCCTCAAATAGCGATATTTGTAAAGCTTTCGGTAATTTAATCACTAAGAAAGTAAAGGGTAAGGGGCTTGAAAAATATATTGGCGCCACTATAACTGAGGACGTAATTGATACAAAAACTGGTGAAATATTTTTTGAAAGTGGAACAGAATTATCTGGCGATATAATAGATAAACTCAAAGAAAATGGTGTTGATGAAATTAATCTTGTTGATGGTAATAAAGATTTTTCATCGATGTTGCTATTAAATACTATTAGCAAAGACCCTACCCGCGATACTGAGGGCGCTCTTCAAGTTGTTTATCAGTTGTTGCGAACTAGTGAGCCACCAAACCTTGAGACAGCTCAAAAGTTTATTGAACGTATCTTTTTCAGTCCTAAAAAATATGATCTCGGTCAAGTTGGAAGATATCGTTTAAATCAACAATTCAATCTTGATATTCCTGTTGAAGAAACTGTCCTTACAATGGAAGATATTATCCAGGTTCTTGTTACTTTAATAGAGATGAGAAGAGGTGATAGAGGGGTTGATGATATTGATCACTTAGGTAATAGAAGAGTGAAGACTATTGGTGAGCAATTAACCAATCAATTTAGTATTGCTTTAAGTAGAATGATAAGAACTATCCATGAACGCATGAACCTGAGAGAATCTGAGAGTATAACGCCACAAGATTTAATTAATTCTCGTGTTGTGACTACAGTTATTAACACTTTCTTCGGAACCTCTCAGTTATCTCAGTTTGGTGACCAAACAAATCCGCTTGCTGAAATTACTCACAAGCGAAGAATTTCTGCGTTGGGTCCCGGCGGCTTAACTAGAGAAAGAGCCGGTTTTGAAGTTAGGGATGTTCATTATACTCACTATGGAAGATTGTGTCCAATTGAGACTCCTGAAGGTCCAAATATTGGTTTAATATCTTCTCTTGCCATGTTCGCTAAAGTTAATAGCCATGGTTTTATTGAATCTCCTTACAGAGAGGTTGTAAAAAGTAGTGGGCAATCTAGAGTAACTGATAAGATTAAATACTTATCCGCAGATGATGAAGATCGTGTTATGGTTGCGCAAGCTAGTACAGAGTTAGATTCTGAAAAAAACATTATTGAAAAAAATATAAGAACCCGCGTTAAGGGTGATTTTCCAATAGTTGGTCCTGAAAGTGTCGATTATGTAGAAGTTTCCCCTACTCAGATTTTAAGTGTTGCTGCAGCATTGATTCCGTTTTTAGATCATGATGATGCTAATAGGGCTCTGATGGGTTCTAATATGCAACGACAGGCTGTGCCTTTAATGTATCCTCAGTCGCCAATTGTTGGTACTGGGATGGAAAGTCGTGTTGCTAAAGATTCAAGGTCGTGTGTTGTTTCTCCTGTATCTGGGCGTGTTGTTTATGTTGATGCGGAAACAATTCATGTAAAAAGAAAAGATGTTCAAGATAGTTTAACTCTTTTTGAGGGGCAAGCTATTCATGAGATAAAATTAAAAAAATATTTTAGAACAAACCAAAACACTGTTCATAATCAACGACCTCTCGTTAGCGAAGGTCAGAAAGTTGAGGCTGGGGATGTCGTTGCTGATGGCGCGGCTACAGAAATGGGTGAGTTGGCTCTTGGTTCAAATGTTCATGTTGCTTACATGGCATGGCGTGGTTATAATTTTGAAGATGCTATTGTGGTAAGCGAACGTTTAGTCAAAGATGATACTTTTAGTTCTGTTCATTGCAATGAGATTGAAGTTGAGGTTAGAGATACTAAGCGAGGTCAAGAAGAGCTTACTCCTGAAATTCCAAACGTAAGTGAAGATGCTACAAAGGATTTAGATGAAGAAGGTATCGTTCGAGAAGGTGCGCGTGTTAAAGAAGGTGATATTCTAATTGGTAAGGTTACGCCTAAGGGTGAATCAGATCCGACTCCTGAAGAAAAATTGCTTCGAGCTATTTTTGGTGAAAAAGCTGGTGAGGTAAAAGATGCATCTAAGAGGGCTGAGCCAGGTATCAAAGGTTGTGTGATTCGAACAAAATTATTTGAAAAGCAGGCGAAGAGGACTAAAGCAGAGGAAAGAGAGCAGATTCGAGAATATCAGAGGAAAGCGTCTGAAGATAAGAAGAGTTTAAAAATTTCTCGAGATGAAAAGTTATTAGCTCTGATGCTGGATCAAGTCTCTAATGGAATTCGTAGTGTGTCTAGTAATAGGACTCTAATTAAGAAATCTACTAAGCTTACATCAAAACGATTATCAGGTTTTGATTTAGAAAGATTCGCTCAAGATGTTGCATGGGTTGAGGATACTAGGACCTGGAACAAGATTTCTAAGGTATGGTTGTCTTTTAGAAAAGAGTGGTCAAGATTAGAAACTCAGCTTGAGAGGCAAGTTTTTAAGTTGAAGATTGGTGATGAATTGCAGCCTGGTATTCTTCGCATGGCAAAAGTATATGTTGCGCAAAAGCGGAAGCTTCAAGTTGGTGACAAAATGGCTGGTAGACATGGCAACAAAGGTATCGTTGCGACTATTGTACCTGAAGAAGATATGCCATTTTTAGAAGATGGTACTCCTGTTGATATTGTTTTAAATCCGCTGGGTGTTCCTTCAAGGATGAATTTAGGTCAGTTATATGAAGCAATGTTGGGTTGGGCTGGTATGGCTACTGGTAATAAATATTCTACTCCAGTTTTTAATGGCGCTTCTCCTGAGCAGGTATTAACCGAGTTGAATAATGCTGGCTTACCCGTTACAGGAAAAACTAGGCTTATTGATGGTGTTACTGGTGAAGCATTTGATAATCCTGTTACTGTAGGTGTTTCTTATATCATGAAACTTAGTCATATGGTTGATGATAAAATGCACGCGAGGTCAACAGGCCCATATTCGTTAATTACTCAGCAGCCTCTTGGTGGAAAAGCTCAGTTTGGTGGGCAGCGATTTGGTGAAATGGAGGTCTGGGCTCTACAGGCATATGGTGCCGCTCATACATTGCATGAGATTTTAACTGTTAAGTCCGATGATGTAGAAGGTCGCTCTAAAGTTTATAATGCTATTGTAAGAGGCGAGCAAATGCCAGAATTTTCAGCGCCTGAATCATTTAATGTCATGATCAAAGAGCTTCAAGGTCTTTGTATTGATGTAGAACTAGATAATTAAGAGGAATAAAATTGACTTATATACAATCAAATAATTTAGATACTTCAAAGTCTTACAGTTCGATCACTATTGGGTTAGCCTCTCCTGAGTCTATTTTGGCCAGGTCTTATGGTGAAATTTTAAAGCCCGAGACAATTAATTATAGGTCTTACAAGCCTGAAAAGGATGGTCTTTTTTGCGAGAAGATTTTTGGGCCAGTCAAGGATTATGAATGTCATTGTGGTAAATATAAAGGTATTCGCTATCGCGGAATTATTTGCGACAGGTGTGGTGTTGAGGTTACTAGAAAAAAAGTAAGAAGAGAAAGAATGGGTCATATTACTCTTGCCGTACCGATTGTTCACATTTGGTATCTAAGGTCTATCCCAAGTAAGTTGAGTTATCTAGCTGGTAGAAGTACAAAAGAGCTTGAGAGAGTCATCTATTATGAAATGTATATGGTGCTTGAGCCTGCAGATAGTGGCCTTAAGCCATTTGATTTAATAGAAGAAGAGGATTACTTAGATTACGAGCAAAAGTTTGGCTTTTCTGCTGTCAGTGAAGAGCGAAGAGATAATGATGATTATTTTTATGCTGCTATGGGCGGGGAAGCAATTAAAGAAATGCTTGCTAGAATTAATATAATGGATCTCAAGAAAGAGCTTGAGGATATTGTTAAAACATCTAAATCTAAGCAAAAAAGGACGGATGCATTAAAAAGATTAAAGGTTACCTATTCTTTTGTGCCAGACCCGACTAAAAAGCGTCTGAATAAGCCAGAATGGATGATTGTTTCTATCCTTCCTGTTATTCCACCAGAGCTTAGGCCTTTAGTGCCGTTAGAAGGCGGTAGGTTTGCTGCGAGTGACTTAAATGATCTTTATAGAAGAATTATTATTAGGAATAATAGATTAAAACAGTTGATGGAGATTAAGGCGCCTGATGTAATTTTAAGAAATGAAAAAAGAATGTTGCAAGAATCGGTAGATGCGCTATTTGACAATAGTCGAAGAAAGACAGCTATAAGAAGCGGTTCTCGTCGACCTTTGAAATCTCTTTCTGATATGCTCAGGGGTAAGACTGGTAGATTTAGGCAAAACTTGCTTGGTAAGAGAGTTGATTATTCAGGTAGGTCTGTTATTGTTGTCGGCCCTAAGTTGAAATTGCAAGAGTGTGGGTTGCCTAAAAATATGGCTTTAGAACTGTTTAAGCCTCATATGATTCGAGAGTTGATGAACCGAGGGTATACTCAAACTCCTAGGAGTGCTAAATTGATGATCGAGAATCATGAGCCAGTCGTATATAAAGTTTTAGAATACGTAGTTAAGGATCATCCTGTTATGTTAAATAGAGCTCCAACTCTGCATAGGCTTGGGATACAAGCTTTTCAACCGGTCTTGGTTGAAGGTAAGGCCATCCAGTTGCATCCGTTGGTCTGTTCTGCTTTTAATGCTGATTTTGATGGTGATCAAATGGCTGTTCATGTGCCACTATCTCTTCCAGCTCAGATGGAAGCTAGGATGTTGATGCTAGCCAGTCACAATATCTTGCATCCTGCTAACGGCCAACCTATTGCTGTGCCTTCTCAGGATATGATTCTCGGTTCTTATTATTTGACAAAGTTAAAAAAAGGCGATTTAGGCGAAGGTAAGCTTTTTGGATCTATTGATGAGGTTGTTTTAGCTCATGAAAATAGAGTCGTTGGCATGCATGCTAAAATTTCTGTTAAGCATAAAGATGTATGGATAAAAGATACTACTGTTGGTAGGGCTATTTTCAATTCGATTTTACCGTCTGAAATGGATTTTATTGATGCTCTCATTGATAAAAAGCTATTAACAGAGGTTGTTAATCAATGTTATTTAGTTGTTGGTAACTATAAGACCGTAATCTTTTTAGACGACCTGAAAGATTTAGGCTTCAAAATGGCTACACATAGTGGTCTTTCAATTTCTATTAGTGATGTCTTAATTCCTGGCGAAAAGGATAACATTCTTACAACTGCATTTGAAAAAGTAAATGACATCAAAAATAAATTTGATAGACATGTATTAACTGAGGGAGAGCGCTACAATAAAGTTATTGATGTCTGGACTCATACAACAAATCATGTAGCTCAAGTCATGGAGCAAGAACTGAGAAAAGATAATCAGGGGTTTAATGCGCTGGCAATGATGACTGATTCTGGTGCTAGGGGTAGTAAAGATCAGATAAAGCAGTTAGCTGGAATGCGTGGCCTAATGGCAAAGCCTCAAAAATCCATGAAAGGCGGAGTTGGAGAGATTATAGAATCTCCGATAACATCTAATTTTAAAGAAGGGTTGTCTGTTTTTGAATATTTTATTTCTACTCACGGTGCAAGAAAAGGTCTTGCGGATACAGCCTTAAAAACTGCTGATGCTGGATATCTTACTCGCAGATTGGTTGATGTCGCTCAAGATGTTGTTGTTTATGAACACGACTGCGGTACAATTAACGGTATTCTTATTTCAGATCTAAAAGAGGGTGAAGAAATTATTGAGCCTATTGCTGATCGTATTTTAGGTAGAACTATCCTTGATGATTTTATTGATAGAGGTAAGGTTTTGGTAAAGGCAGGTTCGGTTTTATCTGAAAAAGAAGCAGAATTAATTGGCGATAGCGGTGTTGAGAGTGTTCAGATCAGATCGGTTTTAACTTGTGACACTAAAAGAGGTATATGTGCTAAGTGCTATGGTTGGGATTTATCTCTTCATAAAATTGTAGATATTGGAACGTCTGTTGGTATTAGAGCCGCTCAAAGCATTGGCGAGCCTGGAACGCAGTTAACGCTTCGAACATTTCATATTGGAGGTACTGCTAGCAGAGTTATTGAGCAGTCTGAAATGAAAAATAAGCGCGCTGGTGTCGTACAATTTTCTGATAATTATGATTATGCTATTACTAGAGATGAAGCTGGTATAGAGGTTCGTAGATGTATGGTTAGACATGCAAAGCTAACAATTACTCAAGGTGAGAAAGAAACAAAAGCTGTTTTCAATGTTCCTTATGGTGCAACGATGTTAGTTGAAGCTGGGGAAAAAATAAAAGCTCAGACAACGATGTTTCAATGGGACCCTTACACTGATATTATTCTAGCTAGAGAGACGGGCTTGGTTAGTTTGAAAGACTTTGTTGAGGGTGAAACTTACTCTGTTGAATCGGTAGAGACTGGGAAAAAGCAAATTGTTGTTATTGAGGCTCGAGATAGAAAACTAAGTCCTCATTTGGAAATTGTAGATAAAAATGGTGAAATAGTAGCGGGTAGTACTATACTCCCTGTGAAAGCAACTTTAGTGGTTAATGATAAAGAAGAAGTTGAGCGCGGGCAGACTCTGGTTAAAATACCTAAGGATATAGGTAAGACCAGAGATATTACTGGCGGTTTGCCTCGAGTAGCTGAATTGTTTGAATCTAGAAAGCCTTCCAACCCTGCTGTGATGACAGAAATTAATGGAACTGTTAAGTTTGGTGAAACGCGAAGAGGTATTAGAAAAATTCATGTTATTGGCACTGATGGAGATGATAGATCTTATTCGATTCCATATGGAAAGCATGTAATCGTTCATGAAGGTGATTTTATTAATGCTGGTGCTTCCTTATGTGAGGGTGCAATTTCTCCGAATGACATACTTAGAGTTCTTGGTCCGTCAGCTGTAGTTGAATATTTAGTAAATGAAATACAAGAAGTTTACAGGCTTCAAGGCGTAAAGATAAATGACAAGCATATTGAAATTATTGTAAATCAGATGATGCAAAAAGTTAGTGTCAAAGAAATTGGTGATTCCAGGTTTCTTCAAGAAGATAGGATAAGTAAAAACGATTTTATGATAGAGAATGAAAGATTATCTAAAATGGTTATTATTACTGTGCCTGGTGATACTGGTTTAGATGAAGATATGATGATTGAAAAGTCGGAACTCAATGAGTTAAATAAAGAGGTTAAGGCCGAGGGAAAAGATGTCGCTAAATATCGGAAAACTATTCCTGCTACTTTTGAACCAATTTTGATGGGTATCACTAGAGCTTCTCTTAACACTGAAAGCTTTATCAGTGCTGCATCTTTTCAAGAAACTACTAGAGTACTAACAGATGCTGCTACTGCGGGTAAAACAGATTATTTATATGGTCTAAAAGAAAATGTAGCAGTTGGTAGAATAATTCCTGCTGGAACTGGTACTCCTAAAATATCTGATGTTCTAGTTGGCGTCGATAGAAGTGGTGAATCTTCGATGGATATTGATGATGCAGTTGCATAATAAGTAAAATTAGATGAAAATCATTGTTATGTATTTAAATAATAGATTAAATTACGAGGCTGTGGAGAAATATTTATGCCAACAATAAATCAATTAGTTCGGAAAGGGCGAAAGAGAATCTTGAAAAAGACCTCTACTCCTGCACTTATGAGTAATCCTCAAAAAAGAGGTGTCTGCACACGTGTTTACACTACGACACCAAAAAAGCCAAATTCTGCATTGAGGAAAGTTGCTAGGGTAAGACTTACAAACTCAACAGAAGTAACTGCGTACATTCCGGGTGAAGGGCATAATCTTCAAGAGCACTCAATAGTGTTAATTGAAGGTGGGCGTGTAAAGGATTTGCCTGGTGTGCGTTATCATATCGTTAGAGGCACACTGGATACTGCGGGTGTCGACGATAGAAAAACAAGTCGCAGTCGATACGGTGCAAAAAAACCAAAAGCTAATTAAAATATTATGAGAAGAAGAAGACCCGAAAAAAGAACCATTTTACCTGACACGAAGTATGATGATTTGTCCGTCGCTAAATTCATTAATTATATTATGGAGAGCGGAAAAAAAAGTGTAGCTGAAAAAATATTTTACGGTGCTATGGATATCATTCAGAACAAGACTAAAACTGATGGTCTGAAGATTTTTAAGAAGGGTATTGAAAATACCTCCCCAAGTGTTGAAGTTAAATCAAGGAGAATTGGTGGTGCTACTTACCAGGTTCCAATTGAAGTACCTAGGAAGAGGGGTTTTTATCTCGCTTCTCTCTGGATTATTAAGGCTTCAAATAATTCCTCTGGAAAGCCTATGGCTGATAAGCTGGCAAGTGAATTAATTGCTGCTGCTAATGGTGATGGTAATGCCATCAAGAAAAAAGAAGATACACACAGGATGGCTGATGCTAATAAAGCATTTGCTCATTTTAGATAAGTTAAGGTTCGGATTTTAATTTGAAGAGTAATGATTTAAATAGTTTTAGAAATATTGGCATTATGGCTCACATAGATGCTGGTAAGACCACACTCACTGAAAGAATTTTGTATTATACTGGTGTTACTCACCGTATTGGTGAAGTTCATGATGGTGCTGCAACTATGGATTGGATGGAGCAGGAGCAAGAAAGAGGTATTACTATTACTTCTGCTGCGACTACATGTAACTGGGATAATCATAGAATAAATATTATTGACACTCCTGGTCACGTTGATTTTACTGTTGAGGTAGAGCGATCTTTAAGAGTTTTAGATAGTGCTGTTGCAGTATTTTGTGCTGTTGGTGGTGTCGAGCCTCAAAGTGAGACTGTGTGGAGACAGGCGGATAAATATGATGTTCCGAGAATTGCATTTGTTAATAAAATGGATAGAGTCGGAGCGGATTTTTTCAATGTTATGGAAATGGTTAAGGACAGGCTTGGAGCTAATCCTCTCCCAGTTGTCATTCCGATTGGTACGGGTGAAACTTTTACCGGTATTATTGATCTTATTTCTATGAAAGCTATTTTATATAACGAATCTACGATGGGTTCTAGATTTGAGGAAGCCGATATACCTTCTGATATGGCTGATGTTGCAGATAAATGGAGAAAACATTTAATTGAGGAAACAGCTTCTTATGATGAAAATCTTTTAGAGAAGTTTGTTGCTGACGAGGATATTTCTGCTGGTGAGTTAAAGGCAGCGTTAAGAAAGGGTTGTTTAGATAATACTTTTATACCAATGTTTTGTGGTTCTGCTTTTAAAAATAAAGGTGTTCAAAGGCTTCTTGATGCTGTTGTTGACTTTTTACCCTCTCCTGTTGATATTGGTGAAGTTGTGGGTACCGATCCTAGGGATTCTGACATTGAATTAAAGAGGCAGCCTGATGTAGATGCTCCTTTTAGTGCATTGGCCTTTAAAATAATGACCGACCCTTATGTTGGTAAATTAACTTACATGCGAGTTTATTCAGGTAGTTTAGATTCAGGTTCTTACGTTTATAATGCTAATAATGGTAAAAAAGAAAGAATTAGTAGGGTGCTTTTAATGCATTCAAATAAAAGAGAAGACCGTGACGGTGTTGTTGCTGGAGAGATTGTAGCTGCTGTTGGTTTGAAAAATGTAAAAACTGGTAATACCTTATGTAATCAATCAGATCAGATTGTGCTGGAATCAATGGATTTTCCAGAACCTGTTGTTGCTGTTTCTGTCGAGCCTGTCAGTAAGGCTGATCAAGATTCGTTGTCCAAATCTTTAGCTAAGCTTGGAGAAGAAGATCCTACTTTTAAGGTTTCCACAGATGAAGAAACTGGGCAGACAATAATCGCTGGTATGGGAGAATTGCACCTAGAAATTTTAGTTGACAGACTTAAAAGAGAGTTTAATGTAAAAGCAAATATTGGTAAGCCGATAGTCGCTTATAGAGAGGCCATTACTGAGGCCATTAGTGATGTTGAAACAAAATTCGTCCGACAGTCTGGTGGTAAAGGACAGTATGGTCATGTTGTTATTAACGTTGAGCCTAACGAACCTGGTAAAGGGTATCATTTCGAAGATAAAATTAAGGGCGGGGTGATTCCTCGCGAATATATACCTTCGGTTGATAAAGGTATGCAAGAAGCTCTCAAGAATGGAGTCATTGCAGGTTATCCTATTGAAGATATTAGAGTAGAGTTAATTTTTGGTTCTTATCATGATGTTGACTCTTCTGAAATGGCATTTAAGATTGCAGGTTCAATGGCAATCCAGGCTGCTTGCAAAAAAGCTAATCCAAAGTTAATGGAGCCTGTTATGGCTGTAGAAGTAGTAACACCCGATGAGTATCTTGGAGATGTTATGGGAGACATTAGTTCTCGGCGTGGTAAGATTAATGATATGAGTCAAAGGAATGAAGCTCAAGTAATCAATGCGAATGTTCCATTAAGTAATATGTTTGGTTATGTGACAGATTTGAGATCAGTCACCCAAGGTAGGGCGGTTTTTCATATGCAGTTTGCTCACTACAGTGTTGTGCCTTCTTCTGTTGAAACCGAAATCATGGAAAGAGTTCACGGCAAAGCCGTTTGATTTTTTAAATAAGGAGTAAAGTAAAAATGTCAAAAGCAAAATTTGAGAGAACAAAACCCCATGTAAATATTGGGACTATTGGTCATGTTGATCATGGTAAAACAACGCTTACTGCTGCTATTACGATGCACCAAGGTGCTCATGGTTTAGCGGAAGTTCGTTCTTTCGATAGTATCGATAATGCTCCTGAAGAAAGAGAGCGTGGTATTACGATTCAGACTGCTCACGTAGAATATGAAACTGAAAATCGCCACTATGCTCATGTAGATTGTCCTGGTCACGCTGATTATATTAAGAACATGATTACCGGTGCAGCCCAAATGGATGGTGGTATTTTAGTTGTATCTGCTGCTGATGGTCCAATGCCTCAAACAAGAGAGCATGTTTTATTAGCGAGGCAGGTAAATGTTCCTAGTCTCGTTGTTTTTATGAATAAGGTTGATCAAGTGGATGACCCTGAGCTTTTAGAGCTTGTTGAAATGGAGTTGCGTGATCTTCTTAATGAGTATGAATTTCCTGGAGATGATACTCCTATTATCATGGGTAGTGCGCTGAATGCCTTGAATGATTCAAATGATGAAGTTGCTAACAAGTGTATTGTTGAATTGATGGAAGCTTGTGATAATTTTATTCCTGAGCCAAAAAGAGATATTGATAAGCCTTTTCTGATGCCGGTTGAGGATGTTTTTAGTATTACTGGCCGTGGTACTGTTGGTACCGGTCGTATTGAAAGAGGAATCATTAAAGTTGGTGATGAGATAGAAGTAGTTGGTATGGGTACTCTAACGAAGACAACTGTTACGGGTGTTGAAATGTTTCGCAAGTTGTTAGACCAAGGTCAGGCTGGAGATAACGCGGGGCTCTTGTTGCGCGGTATCGATAAAGAAGACTTAAGTAGAGGGCAAGTGTTGGCTCTTCCGGGTAGTATTACTCCTCACACAAAATTTAAAGCCAGTGTTTACATCTTGAAAAAAGAAGAGGGTGGGCGCCATACTCCATTTTTTAATGGTTACAGGCCACAGTTTTATTTCAGGACAACAGATGTAACAGGAGTGGTTACATTGCCAGGGGGTACTGAAATGGTTATGCCTGGTGATAATGTAGAATTTGAAGTTTCTTTAATTACATCGGTAGCAATGGATAAAGAACTTAGGTTCGCCATTCGTGAAGGTGGGCATACTGTTGGTGCAGGTGTTGTAACAGAGATTGTTGAGTAGGATATAATATGGCTAATCAGTCAATAAGAATAAGTTTAAGAGCGTATGACCATATTTTGCTAGATAAGTCTACGGATAAAATCGTAAAAACAGCCAAATCTACTGGTGCTATTATTTCTGGTCCTATTCCTCTTCCTACTAAGCGTTCTATCTATACAGTCCTTCGTTCGCCTCATGTTGACAAAAAATCAAGAGAGCAGTTCCAGACAAAAATTCACAAAAGAATGATTGATATTATTAATTCTACACCTAAGACTGTTGAGTCTCTTATGAAGTTAGATCTTCCTGCTGGTGTTGATATTGAGATAAAGGTTTAATAGTTTATGCGAGGATTAATAGGAAAAAAAATTGGGATGACTAGGGTCTTTGATTCGGGAGGTCGTGCAATTCCGGTCACTGTTTTAGAGGTTGGTCCTTGTTATGTTACACAGGTAAAAACTATTGAAAATGATGGTTATGATTCTGTCCAAATTGGTTATCTTGAATCAAAAAGTAAGCATGTTAATAAACCTATGGCTGGACATTTTTTAAAAAATAATGTGAAGCCAACAAAGGTTTTAGTTGAATTTCAAAAGGTTCCAAAATTTGACTATAAACCGGGGCAAGTATTTAATGTGACTCTTTTCAATGAGGGGGATCTTATTAGTGTTTCTGGTAAATCCAAGGGGCATGGATTTTCAGGTACCGTTAAAAAGTATAATTTTAGTACTCAAAGGAAAACTCATGGTCAGGGTGATACCTATAGACATGTAGGTTCGATTGGTAATGCTTCTGATCCTTCTCGTGTATTTCCTGGAAAAAAAATGCCAGGTAGGTACGGTAATAAAACTGTGAGTGTTAAATCTCTTGAGGTCATAAAAATAAATGAGCATAAAAATCAGTTGTTAGTTAAAGGTAGTGTTCCTGGATCAACTAATGGCATTGTTGTTATTACGAGATAAATATGAAAATAGAAGTACATAATAATTCAGGTATAGTTGTTGATAGTATTGATATTGACAGTAATGTTTTTGGTGTCAAATTGAATCCTTCTGTAGTACGGCAAGCTGTTCTTGCCGAATTGACAAATTTAAGGCAAGGTACTCATAGTGCCAAAAACCGCTCTGCCGTTAGAGGTGGTGGTAAAAAACCATTTAAGCAAAAGGGTCGCGGTGTTGCTAGGGCTGGAACCATTCGTTCTCCTTTGTGGAAAGGTGGCGGTGTCGTGTTTGGCCCCGAACCTCACGGATACAGTCATAAAATGCCAAAAAAAATGAGTAAACTGGCTCGTAAATCTGTTATTTCAAAAAGAATAAAAGATGGTGAAGTTGTTGTTTTAGATACTATTGATATAGAATCTAAAAAAACTTCTAATTTTAAATCTTTTTTAAAAAATATAAAGGTTGGTCAAAAAAAGACCCTAATTCTCGTTAGTTCTTTCCAAGAAAATTTAGTTTTAGCTTCAAGAAATATTCGAAATGTTTTCATTGAAAATGCTAGAAGCGTAAGCGTTTATGATTTGCTAGATTCTGAGGTTATTTTAATTGACAAGATAGGGGTTAAAATCTTATCGGAGGTCTTAGCTTAATATTATGTATCAGAAAATAATTATCCGTCCAATTTTGACAGAAAAAATGGCCATAATGCAGGAGCGTCAGAATAAATATGCTTTTATAGTTTCTGCGGAATCTAATAAAATTCAAATCAAATCCGCCGTTGAAAACAAATTCGATGTTTCGGTGTCAAAAGTTGCTACTATGAATATAGATGGCAAACTAAAACAGATGACCACTCGAAGCAACGGAAAATCTATTAGGACTCAAGGAAAGAGATCCAGTTATAAAAAAGCAATTGTTACTTTAGTTAATGGTGATGCAATTGATTATGTAAATAGTGGAGCAGAGGACTAGAATGGGCGTAAGAAGTTTAAAACCAGTTACGCCAGGAAGTAGGTTTGCTTCGAGAGCTGATTTTTCTGAATTGACTACAGATAAACCAGAAAAGTCCCTTACTGTTGCGCTTCGAAAAAAAGGTGGCAGGAACAATACTGGTAGAATTACTGTTCGAAGAAGAGGTGGTGGTCATAGAAGAAGATATAGAATTGTAGACTATAAGAGGGATAAATTCGATGTAAAAGGTAAAGTAGCTACTATCGAATATGATCCCAATAGGTCTGCTTATATTTCGCTTATTCATTATGAAGATGGGGAAAAAAGATATATTCTTGCTCCTCTAGATCTCCCTGTAGGTTCTCAGATTATTTCTGGAGAAAAAGTTCCTTTGAAAGTTGGTAACGCCTTAAAATTATTTAATATTCCTACAGGTCTTTTGGTACACAATGTTGAAATGGTGCCAGGTAAAGGCGGCCAAATGGTTCGTTCTGCTGGTGGCTATGCTCAAATAATGGCTCATGATAATGGTTTTACCACTCTTAAGCTTCCTTCTGGGGAAATTCGTCTTGTTTCAGAAAGGTGTATGGCTACTATTGGTCAAGTCGGTAATAGAACATTTGAGCAAATTATTTCTGGTAAAGCTGGTCGTTCTCGTTGGCTTGGTAAAAGGCCAAAAGTAAGGGGTGTCGTTATGAATCCCGTTGATCACCCTCATGGTGGTGGGGAAGGTAAAACTTCAGGTGGTCGTCATCCTGTGACTCCTTGGGGTAAACCGACAAAAGGATTCAAAACGAGAAAGAAAAACAAAAAATCAAATAGTATGATAATCAAGAGGCGTAAATAGCGATGGCTAGATCATTAAAAAAGGGTCCATTTGTTGATCAAAAACTAATGGGGAAAGTTGTAAAGAATAATGAGAATGGTAAGAAAACTGTCATTAAGACTTGGTCTCGTAGATCAATGATAATTCCTGATTTTGTTGGACATACTTTTGCTGTTCATAATGGTAATAAGTTCATTCCTGTTTTTGTCTCTGAAAATATGGTTGGGCATAAATTAGGTGAGTTTTCTCCCACAAGGACATTTAGGATGCATTCTGGGGATAGGAAATAAGTATTATGGAAGCTAGAGCTACATTAAGGTATAATCGTCAGTCGCCTCGGAAGGTTAGAAAAGTATTAAATCAAGTCCGTGGGTACAACGTTGGTAATGCGATAAATTATCTTCATTTTTCATCAGAAAAAGCTTCTGTTGCTATTGAAAAAACTATTCGATCTGCAGTAGCGAACTTGCTACAATTAGATGGTAATAATGACATTGATACAGATCTTATTAAAATCAAAGAAGCTTATGTAAATCAAGGTCCAGTCATGAAGCGCTTTCGTGCTGCATCAATGGGTAGAGCATCTAAACTCCGTAGGCCTTCTAGTCACTTAACTATAATTTTAACTACAGAATAGTCAACGAGGAAAAGAATTGGGACAAAAAACACATCCAGTAGGTTTTAGATTAAATGTAAATAAAGGTTGGACATCAACCTGGTTTGCTGATAAAAATAATTTTGCAGAGCCATTAGAAGAAGATGTTAAAATTCGTAATTACATATCTTATAGGCTTCCAAACGCCGGTATATCCAGTGTTGAGATAAATAGAACATCTAAAAAAGTTTCAGTCACTATTCATACTGCTAGGCCTGGTATTGTAATTGGACGAGGTGGTGAAGAGGTTAATAAATTAAAAAAAGAGCTCAGGCAATTAACTAATAAAAAAGATGCTCAGATTAATATTTCAGAAGTTAAAAGGCCTGAATTAAATGCTGCTCTAGTTGGTTCAAATATAGGCCAACAGCTTAAAAAGAAAATTTCTTATCGCAGAGTTATTAATAAGTCAATGCAGGCGACCATGCGGATGGGTGCCAAGGGTATTAGGATTAATGTTGCTGGTAGGCTTGGTGGCGTTGAAATTGCTAGAAGTGAAAAGTATTCTGACGGTAGTGTTCCTCTGCATACTTTAAGAGCAAATATAGATTATGCTCTTACTGAAGTTCATACAGCATATGGAATAATTGGTGTAAAAGTTTGGATTTGTAAACCTTAAAAGATAATTAGATTATGCTTGAACCAAAAAAAATAAAATATAGGCGTCATCATCGTGGTAATAGACGTGGAATGTCTGCTCGTGGTAATCATGTTGCTTTTGGAACCTACGGGCTTAAAGCTTTAGAAGCTGGTTGGGTTACAGCCAGACAAATTGAAGCGTCACGTATTGTGATTTCTCGAATAGTTCGAAAAGTTGGTAAAATGTGGATTCGTATATTTCCAGATAAACCCATCACTGCTAAGCCAGCGGAAACTAGGATGGGTAAGGGAAAAGGTTCTCTTGACCATTGGGTTTCTGTAGTTAAGCCTGGAAGAATTCTTTTTGAAATTGAAGGCGTCGATAAAGAAATGGCTGAGGAAGCGTTTAGGAATGCCGGTCACAAATTGCCTATAAAGACAAAATTAGTAGAAAGGAGGCCAATGTAAATGGCTGAAAAACAAAAATTAGATAGTTCCATAAAGGAACTAAATTCTAGCCTGATTGACTCTCAAGATTCTTTACAAAATTTAATTTTTCAAAAAACTATGCAACAGTTAGAAGATTTGTCTCAAATTAAAAAAACTAGAAAAAAGATTGCAAAAATAAAGACTCTTTTAAATGAGAGTCTGTATTTGAATAACAAATAAACAGCGATATAATATGATTGAAAATAAAAGTATACAAAGTCTCATCGGGAAAGTAGTATCTACAAAAATGAATAGTACCGTCAGTGTAGAGGTTACTAGGGTTGTTGCTCACCCTGTTTACCAAAAAAGAATAAAGAAGCATAAAAAATTTTTATCTCATGTCTCGAAGGTAGTTCCTAAAGAAGGAGATGTAGTGAAGATAGTATCCACAAAACCAATTAGTAAGAATAAAAGGTGGCGTGTTAGTGAAATCATACAAGAATCAAAAAAATTAGGCTAAAAATTGATACAACAAGAAACTAGATTAAAAGTAGCGGATAATACTGGAGCGAAGGAAGTTTTATGCTTTAAGGTTCTTGGCGGTTCTGGTCGAAAATACGCTAGTGTAGGTGACCAAATTGTCATAACTGTTAAGAAAGCTATTCCTGGTGGTATGGTTAGTAAGGGAGAGGTTCATCGCGCTGTTGTTGTTAGGACAAAAAAAGAGTATGGTCGTAATGATGGGAGTGTTATCAGGTTTGATGAAAATGCTGCTGTACTGCTTAACTCTCAAGGAGAACCAAGGGGAACAAGAATTTTTGGCCCTGTTGGCAGGGAATTGCGAGACTCTGGTTTTATGAGGATTATATCATTAGCACCGGAGGTTTTATAGATGTTGATTAAAAAAGGTATGAAAGTCCGCGTTATTAGTGGTGCGCACAAAGGATCAGAAGGTAAAGTTTTATTTACTTCTCCAAAAAAACAAAGAATTATTGTTGAAGGTGTTAATTTTATCAAAAAATCAACTAGACCATCTCAAGAAAATCCAAATGGTGGTATAGTTGAAAAAGAGGCTGCTTTGCATGTGTCAAATGTAATGGTTGTTCAGGGTGGTACTGCCTCTAGGTTGGGATATAAATTTTTGGATGATGGCTCTAAAGTTAGAGTTATTAAAAAAACTAATGAAGAATCTGAAGTACAATGAATAAAAAAATAGATACTAAGTCAAAAAATAATACTGAGGGCTCTTCCCGTATTCCCAATATGTTGAGTCTTTATAGGAATCAAGTTATTTCAAGTATGGTGACTAGATTTAATTACAAAAACTCAATGCAGGTTCCAAAAATTCTGTCAATTTCTTTGAACATGGGTATAGGTGATGCAAAATCCAACAGTAAAAAACTCGAGAGCGCTATAAATGAAATGGGCCTTATTACCGGCCAGAAACCTTTAGTGACAAAATCAAAATCTGATATTTCAAATTTTAAAATTAGAAAGGGTTACCCCGTCGGATGTAAAGTAACGCTGCGATCTACAAAAATGTATGAATTTTTTGATCGTTTAACCTGCGTCGCTCTTCCAAGGAGTAGAGATTTTCGGGGTTTATCATTTAAATCATTTGACGGACGCGGAAACTACAATTTTGGAATTAAAGAACAAATTGTGTTTGCAGAAATTAATTATGATGATATTGACTCCGTTCGTGGCCTAAATGTTACAATAAGTACTTCAGCTAAAACTGATGATGAGGCCTATTGGCTTTTAAAAGAATTTGGTTTTCCTTTAAGGGAAAAGCCTACAAAAAAAACAATTGACGAGGCTGCATAATGGCAAAAAAATCGAAAATAGTACGTGAAAAAAAATTAATTAAGAATGTTGCAAAGTATGCCACTGTTAGAGCAGAGTTAAAAGCCTTAATTAAAAACCCAGACACTTCCTATGATGATAGAGAAGCTGCTGTTGCTAAATTAGATAACTTGCCAAAGTCTTCTAGTCGTATCAGGATTAGAAACAGATGCTTTAAAACTGGCAGACCAAGAGGTGTTATCAGAAGATTTAAATTATCTAGGCTTTGTTTTAGAGAAATGGCCTTAAAGGGTGAAATTCCTGGTGTAACAAAAGCAAGTTGGTAAGGAAATAATAAAATGACTATGACAGATCCGATAGCAGATTTTTTAACAAGAATAAGAAATGCTTTTAGAACAGATAAGCGTTGGGTGGATATACCTTCCTCAAATATGAAGAAAAGAATTGCTTATGTTTTGAAAGAAGAAAAATACATTAAAGATTTCTTTTTTATAAATGATGGCGAGTTTCAAACTATTAGAATTTTTCTTAAGTACGACTTCAATGGTGGATCAGTAATCGAAAGTATCCAAAGATGTAGTAGGCCTGGACAGCGTATCTATGTTGGGAGTGGTGAAATACCACGAGTATTAGATGGCTTAGGGATTGCTATTCTTTCTACTTCGAAAGGCGTTGTTAGTAACAAAACTGCATCTAAGTTAGGTGTCGGTGGTGAATTGCTCTGTGAGGTATTTTAACATGTCAAGAATTGGAAATAGTCCAATAAATATTCCAGATGGAATTAACGTTAATGTTAATAATAAAAATATCGAAGTTTCTGGTAGTAAGGGTTCTCATTCATTTGTTATTCATGATAATATTAAAGTTGTTAATGAAGGTAATACTTTAGTTTTTAATCGAGTTGATGATAGTGCTGTTAGTAGGTCCATGCATGGTACAACAAGGCAAATTATCAATAACATGATTGTTGGTATTTCGGAGGGTTTTAGAAAAGATCTTGAAATAGTCGGTGTTGGTTACCAAGCTTCTATTCAAGGTTCTAGGTTAAAGCTTCAATTAGGTTTCTCCCATGATATTTTCTTTGATTTACCCGATGGCGTTAATGTTTCCGCAGAAAGAACTGCTATATCTATTGAAGGTAGTGATAAGCAACTTGTAGGTTCTGTTGCTTCAAAAATAAGATCCTTTAGAAAACCAGAGCCGTATAAAGGCAAGGGTATTCGATATAAGGGTGAGAATATTAGAATTAAGCAAGGTAAAACGGTTGGTGAGTAATGGGAATTTTAAATAATAATATAAAAAGAAAAAGTCGCAGAAGAAATAGAAGTAAGTCTACATCAATGTTTCATTCTAAGTATCCAAGGCTTGTGATATATCGTAGTAATAAACATTTTGAAGGTCAGATTATTAACGATTTTGAATCAAGTACTTTAGTTTCTTCTTCTTCAAAAGATAGTAATTTGAAAAAAGAAATTAAAAGCTCTATAAGTAAAACTGAGATTTCCATCATTATTGGAAAAACTATTGCTGAAAAAGCTATTAAGAAAAAAATCAAAAACGTAGTTTTTGATAGAAATGGTTATCCTTTTCACGGTCGTGTAAAAGCGTTTGCTGATGCTGCACGTGAAGCAGGATTAGAATTTTAAAGGAGTCGAAATTGACAACAATAAACCCATCTGAATTAGATTTATTAGAAGAATCTGTTATAAAGATTAATAGAACTGCGAAAGTGACCTCGAGAGGAAAAAGATTTAGATTCTCAGCTCTTGTCGCTGTTGGAGATGGTAAAGGACATATTGGAATTGGTCTTGGTAAGGCAAATGAAGTTATTGTCTGTATTCAAAAGGGTAAAGAAATTGCGAAGAGAAATCTTTTTAAAATACCAGTAATAAATGGTACAATTCCTCATAAAATCATTGGTAAACATGGTGCAAGTAGGGTAATGTTGAAGCCTGCGGCTCCAGGGACTGGTATTATTGCTGGCGGCCCTGTAAGGTTCGTCATGGAGCAAGTTGGAATCCATAATATATTAACGAAACGATATGGTTCTAAAAACGCAATGAATCTTGTTTATGCTACACTAGATGGCTTATTGAACCTTAAAGATGCGGTTGCTATAGCCAATAAAAGACAGATAACTATTAAAGAGGTTTTTAATTAAAGCTATGTTAGAGATCACATTAATAAAAAGTACTATTGGTTATAAACCTAAAGCGAAGCTTACTATTGCTGCTCTTGGTTTAAAAAAGTTAAATCAAAGTATTATAAAGTCCGATACTCCTCAGATTAGAGGTATGATTAATAAAGTTAATTATCTTTTAAAAGTAACAGAGGTAAAGAAATGAATTTAGAATCCTTAGTCCCGATTAAAGGTTCAATATCCAAAAGAAAAAGAATTGGAAGGGGTCACGGTTCTGGTTTAGGTAAAACTGCAGGTCGAGGTCACAAAGGGGCTGGGCAACGTTCAGGCAATAAAAAAAGAGCATGGTTTGAAGGTGGTCAAATGCCTTTAGCTAGGAGATTGCCACGGAGAGGTTTTACAAATATTTTTAAGGAAAAATATCAGATCGTTAACATTGGTGATTTAAATGAGCTTAAAACTAGCGTTCATGTTGACCCTTCTTACCTAAAAGATAATGGTCACATAAGATCTTCACTTAAACCTGTTAAAATATTAGGTAATGGTGAAATCGATAAAAAAATAAAATTTAGCGCTTCTGCTTTTAGTGTTTCTGCGAAAGAAAAAATTGAAAAAGCGGGTGGGGAAATAATCATTTTATGATTGATAAGGTTAGAACAATTTTTAGTATTCCTGAATTGAGAACTAAAATCCTCTATACGCTTGCAATTTTAATTGTTGTTAGAATTGGTGCTCATATTCCGATACCTGGTGTCGATGCTAATGCTCTAGCTGGTGCATTTGATAGGTTGCAAGACACGTTGTTTGGTTTATTCAATATGTTCGTTGGTGGTGCTTTTGAAAAAGCTTCTCTTTTTTCCCTTGGTATTATGCCCTACATATCATCTTCTATTATCATACAGCTTATGGGCTCTGTTCTCCCTTATTTCCAGCGTTTACAAAAAGAGGGTGAAGCTGGTAGGAAAAAAATCACTCAAATCACTCGTTATGGAACAGTACTTATTGCTACAATGCAATCTTATGGGGTTACTGTATTTCTTGAAAAAGAACTTCAAGTAGTAATTAATCCTGGTGCACTTTTTGTTTTTACGGCTGTAATTAGTATGGTTACAGGGACAATTTTACTAATGTGGATGGGTGAAAAAGTTACTGAGCGTGGTATTGGAAATGGTATATCACTGATCATTATGGTCGGTATAATATCACGTCTTCCTTTTGTTGTTGGTAATGAGATTAGAGCCGTTCTTGCCGGTGAAAAACTTTTTATTTCAGAATTAGTCCTTATGGGCATCATGTTTCTTGTTATTTGTTTTGTTGTACTATTAACTCAAGGAACTAGAAAAATTCCAGTTCAATACGCAAAGCGAGTTGTTGGGCGTAAAGTTTATGGCGGTCAAAATACTCACATTCCATTAAAAGTGAATACGGCAGGAGTAATGCCCATTATTTTTGCTCAATCAATCATGTTTATACCAAGTACTATATCAACTTTCTTCTCTGATAGTGATTTTTCCGCAAGCATTATGAGATGGTTTTCATTTGAGCATCCCGTTTACTGGACAGTTTTTGGTTTAATGATAGTATTCTTTACCTATTTTTATACTGCTATTGCTTTTGATCCTATTCAGGTTAGCTCCCAGATGAAACAGCAAGGCGGATTTATCCCTGGCGTAAGACCAGGAAAAAAAACATCAGAATACATAGATAACATTCTATCAAAGGTAACTTTTCCTGGATCAGTGGCTTTAGCCGTAGTTGCAATATTTCCATACATACTTATGCAAGCAATGGATGTGGAGTATGATTTGGCTTCTTTTTTTGGAGGAACTAGTTTATTGATTATTGTAGGTGTTGCTCTTGATACTCTTCAACAGCTTGAATCGCATTTAATGATGCGTCATTATGATGGTTTTCTTACAAAAGGTAAGATACGTGGGCGGAGGAGGATGTAATGGTTTATACTCGATCAAATAATGAAATCGAGATGATTTCTAAGAGCTGTCAAATTGTAGCAGATACACTTGAGATGATATCCGATTTGGTCGTTCCGGGTGTTTTATTATCTGATTTAGACAAGAAGGCAGAGAATTTTATTATTTCAACTGGTGCTCGTCCTGCTTTTAAAGGCTATATGGGGTTTCCTTCAACTTTGTGTATATCAATAGAAGATGCTGTTGTTCACGGTATTCCTCATGATATTGAACTTGAAGAAGGTCAAATAGTGGGTATTGATTGCGGTGCAGAGCTGAATGGCTATTATGGAGATCATGCGAAAACTTTTGCTGTCGGCGATATTAGCGCTGAAAAAAAGAAATTGATGATGATTACTGAAGAATCATTGAATAAGGGTATTGAAATGGCTATCCCTGGAAATTGTGTTGGTGACATTGGTAATGCTGTACAAACACATGCAGAATCTAATGGGTATTCAGTGGTTAGGGAGTTAGTTGGTCATGGCATTGGTCAAAATTTACATGAAGAGCCTCAGGTTCCAAATTACGGCCGACCAAATGAGGGCTATAAATTACATGCTGGAATGTGTATTGCAATAGAGCCTATGATTAACCTTGGTAAAAAAGAAGTATATACATCTGAAGATGGATGGACTATTCTAACAGTTGATGGAAAAGCTTCTGCTCATTTTGAGCATACAATCGCTATCTTGGAAGATGGCCCTAAAATTTTAAGCAGGACAAGCAAAAATGGCTAAAGAAAAACCAATAACTATCGATGGTACGATTAAAGAAACATTGCCAAATGCAATGTTTCGTGTTGAGGTAGAAATCGGAGGTAATAGTCATATTGTTTTAGCTCATGTAAGTGGAAAAATGAGGATGCATTTTATTAAAATATTGCCTGGTGACATAGTGACTCTTGAAATGAGTCCTTATGATTTAAATAGAGCCAGAATAGTATATAGGAAAAAATAATTTATGAAAGTTAGAGCTTCGGTAAGAAAAATGTGCGCTAAATGTAAAGTTGTGAAGCGAAAAGGCAACTTACTTGTCATTTGCGAGATTCCTAAGCATAAACAAAGGCAAGGATAATATAATGGCTAGAATAGTTGGTGTAGATATACCTAGAAATAAAAAAATTGCTTTTTCTCTGTGCTATATACATGGCATTGGGTTATCAACAGCTTTGAAAATATGCGAGAAAGCTAAAGTTGATACAGCAAAAAGGGTTCAAGAATTAACTGAAAAGCAAATCAGTAAGGTTCGTGAGGTCATTAGTTCTTTAGAAATCAATGTTGAAGGCGAACTTAGATCTTTTAACGCAATGAATATCAAGCGTCTTAAAGATGTAGGTGCTTATAAAGGAATAAGACATAGAAGAGGTTTACCTGCTAATGGTCAAAGAACGAAGACCAATTCAAGAACAAGAAAAGGTAAAAAACGAACAATCGGTTTAGGTAAAAAAGCTATTTAAATAAAAATTGAGGTAAAGTTTTGGCTGAAAGCAAACAGAAAAAAAAGAAAAAAGTTGTTGATCCAAATGCCGTTGCGCATATTAAATCAACTTTCAATAATACACACGTTACGATATCTGATAAATTTGGAAACGTTCTTATATGGCAAAAGGCGGGTTCATCTGGTTTTAGGGGTTCTAGAAAAAGCACAGCATATGCTGCTACTCTTACAGCTCAAAAAGTAGCTGATACTGCTCTTTCTATGGGCATAGTTAGTATATCTGTCGAGGTTAAAGGACCTGGAGCAGGTCGAGAATCTGCAATAAGAGCATTGTCGGTCTCTGGTTTACAAATAACATCTATCAAAGATGTTACTCCGTTACCTCATAATGGCTGTCGTCCGCCAAAAAGAAGACGTGTATAACACAACATAAACGAGAATATTTAATATGGCAAAAACAAATCAGACTAGAGGCAAATTGGTTCGAAAATTCGGCGAGAATATCTTTGGTAATCCAAAGTATGATAGGTTGTTAAACCGTAAACCTTATGGCCCCGGTCAACATGCTCAAACTAGAAGAGGAAAAGTATCTAACTATGGTACCCAGCTTAAGGAAAAGCAAAAAATAAAATTCATGTATGGTTTGCTAGAAAAACAATTTAAAATTACTTTTAAAAAAGCTGAAAAACTTAAGGGGGAAACGGGTACTAATATGCTACAGCTTCTTGAAAGCAGATTGGATAATGTAGTTTTTAGACTTGGTTTTGCTCCAACAAGACCAGCGGCTAGACAGTTAGTAAATCACAAACATTTTTTAGTGAACAATATTGCAGTTAATATACCTTCCTATGTACTTAAAATAGGAGATACAATATCTGTTCGCGACAAAAGTAAAAAAATGGATATAATTCTTGATTCAATTAGAACTATTAAAGGCGATATAGATCTAGCCTGGCTTGATCTAGATAAAGCTAAAATGACTGGAACTTTTTTAAGTATCCCAGAAAGAGATCAAATGAATTTGACAGTGAATGAGCAGCTAGTTGTTGAACTGTACTCAAAATAAATTAAGATAATAAAAAAGGATAAATTTTCAATGGATAAATCATTTAATCTAATAGTTCAAACTGATGAAAAGTCTTTATCAAAAACGGATGGTCAATTTACGATTGAGCCGCTAAGTAGGGGTTATGGTATTACATTAGGTAATGCTATGAGAAGAGTTTTGCTTACTAGCATACCTGGCGCAGCTATTACTCATTTGCAAATTGAGGGTGTCGACCATGAGTTCTCTACTCTTAAAGGTGTTAAAGATGATGTTGCTGACATTATCATGAATTTAAAGAAAGTTAGGTTTAAGTTAATGGATAATAATCCTGATAAAATAAACCTTACTTTTAAGGGTAAAAATGTTGTGACTGCAAAAGATTTACAAAATGCTAGCAACCAATTTAAAATTCTAAATCCAAAACAGTATATTACTGAAGTGAACTCTAGTGGTAAACTTGAGATGGAGATTAGAATCGGTATTGGTATGGGTTATGTGCCGTCCGAGGAAAATGATTTACCTAATTTGCCCCTTGGAACTCTATCTATTGATAGCATATTTAATCCTGTAACAAAAGTTACCTATGACGTTAAACCTGTTCCAGGTGCAAAAGAACCTATTGAGATTTTGACTATGAATGTACAGACAGATGGCTCAATTTCGCCTAAGGATGCTATTAGCTACTCTGCTACATACATAAGAGAACATTTAAAATTTGTTGAAGCAATAGCAAATCCAGAAATTTTAGAAATTTCAAAAGGTGTTTCTGATGAAACATTAGCATTGCGTAACCTATTAAATCAGGCAATTGATGAAATGGAGTTATCAGTTAGGAGTTTTAATTGTTTGCAGGCAGCTGGTATCAAATATATTCACGAATTAGTGAGTAAGGAAGAAAACCAAATGTTGAAATATAAAAACTTTGGAAGGAAATCGCTTACTGAGTTAGTTGATAAACTCAGTTCTATGGGGCTTCATTTTGGTATGGATATAAGTAAAATTATGGCAGAAGAGGGTTAATCAAATGCGCCACAAGAAAAAAGGACGCAAATTAGGTAGGAAGGTAGGTAATCGTAGGGCATTACTAATGAATTTAGCATGTCAGTTGATAGTTCATAAAAGAATTAAAACTACAGATGCAAAGGCAAAAGAACTCAGATCATATGTTGAGCCTTTAATTACCTTAGCTAAAAAAAACAGCCTCCATTCAAGAAGGCTAGTAATAAAGAAGATTCCTAAAAAGAATATTGTACGAATTCTTTTCGAAGAAATTGCTCCGATATTTTCTGATAGACCTGGGGGATACACCAGGATCACTAAACTTGGTTATAGGGATAATGACAGAGCTCCTGTTTCGGTCATAGAGTTTGTTGAATCAATTGAAACTTTGGCAGTTGAAAAGCCAGCTGCGGAAAAATCTGAAAAGTAAATTTTAAAGATAGTTTATCGTTTTATTTTTCGTTTGAAGTATCTTCCTTTTTTTTTTAAACTGCTTTCTCATATCTTCAGATAGCAGTCCCTCAGTTAAAGCACTTTGGGTAGTACGAGATCATATGGTTAGTAAGGAACTAATTGATAGCGTACTAGATTTTGCTGAAACTAACGGTTTTAATCATATTTTTGCGCAAGTAAGAGGACGAGGTGATGCATATTATAATTCAAGTTTTGTTCCAAAATCACATCTTGTTGATGCTGAATTTGATCCGTTAGAATATTTAATAAATTCTAACAAGAGTAATAATATTAAAATTCATGCATGGATCAATATTTATTATTTATGGTCTTCAAAATTATTACCTAAACAAAAAAAGCATCTTTTACTCAAAAACCCTGAATGGTTAGATAGGTCTAATAAAGATAAATATATAAAAACCTTTCAATATCTTAGTGATAAAAACTCTATGAAAATAGATGGAGAAGGTTTCTATTTAGCACCTACAAATCCATCTGTTAAAGATTATTTGTTAAATGTTATATCTGAATTATCTGAAAACTATTTAGTTGATGGAATTCATTATGACTATATAAGATTTCATAATACAAAATATGGATTTAATGAAACGGGACTAACAGAGTTTAGGACATTAAATAAAATAAATTCTATTAACTATCATGAAGATAATAATGTAATTTTTTCTGAATTTAAGAGGAATTCGATAACTAGTTTTGTTAAAGAATCAAAAGAATTAATTAAACGGAATTTACCAAATTCAATTATTTCCGCCGCTGTAAAGCCTAATATTTATGATGCTAAATTACTGTTCTTTCAGGAGTGGGACCTATGGTTATCAGCTGGTTATTTGGATTGGGCAGTTCCCATGAATTATGTTGTGGATAATGATAAATTCGTTCAGAATATGTATATGATCAAAGATAACATTCCCTCCCAATATCATAAAAAAATTATTGTTGGTATTTCTACGTATAATCAAGGCGCTAGAGTTGTTGGAAAAAAAATAAAAAGGTTAAGTAAGATGAGCTTTAATAATATATCTATATTCTCATACACTGTATTTGTTGATAATCCTTACTATTGGAAAAAATTAAAAAGATATTTTTAAGATTAACTATGAAAAGAAATATTATACCGCCTGTTGGATCAAAACTGAATTGTAAAAATTGGCAAATTGAAGCTGCTTATCGAATGATTCAACATAATTTGGATAAAAACGTTGCTGAAAACCCTGATGAATTAATTGTATATGGGGGTAAAGGTAAAGCCGCACGTGATTGGAAAAGCTTTGATTTAATATTAGAAACCTTAAGAAGGTTGAATCATGACGAAACCTTGATAATACAATCTGGAAAACCTGTAGCTGTGCTTAAAACACATTCATATTCTCCTCGTGTTTTAATTGCAAATTCAAACTTAGTTCCAAATTGGGCTAATTGGGAACATTTTGATAAGCTTGAAGCTGAAGGCTTAATGATGTATGGACAAATGACTGCAGGAAGTTGGATATATATTGGTACTCAGGGAATTCTTCAAGGTACATATGAAACCTTCATTGCTGCTGCCAAAAAACATTTTGGTTTAGAAAATCTAGCTGGAAAACTAGTTCTGACCTCTGGTCTTGGAGGCATGGGTGGCGCTCAACCTTTATCTGTAACAATGGCTGGGGGTGTAGCTATTTGTATTGAAATAGATAAAAGTAGAGTTATGCGCCGTCTTGAGACTAATTACCTTGATAAAGCGACAAATGACATTGATGAAGCTCTAAATTGGGCAAAATTAGCTATAAATGATAAAAAGCCGTTAAGTATTGGCCTTATTGGTAATGCTGCTGAAATAGTCCCTATTTTTGCAAAAAAGAAGGTAATCCCTGACCTTGTTACTGATCAAACTTCTGCGCACGATGAATTAGTGGGTTATATACCAATAGGCCTTAGTCTAGATGAAGCAAAAATTCTTCGAGAAAAAAATAAATCTTTATACATAGAAAAGTCTATACAGTCTATGGGCATTCATGTTGAGGCTCTTTTAGAATTGAAGCATCTTGGATCTATTGTTTTTGATTATGGTAATAATATTCGAGCGCAAGCAAAAAAAGCAGGTGTTAAGAATGCTTTTGACATACCAGGTTTTGTGCCTGAATATATCCGACCTCTTTTTTGTGAAGGTAAAGGGCCATTTAGGTGGGTAGCTTTATCTGGAGATAAAAATGATATATATAAAACTGATGAAGTTGCTTTAAAAATGTTTTCTAATGACAAAGCACTATGTCATTGGATAAAAATGGCAAATCAAAAAGTTTCATTTCAAGGCTTTCCCTCAAGAATTTGCTGGTTGGGTTATAAAGACCGTGCAAGGTTTGGTCTGAAATTAAATGAGATGGTGAAAAAAGGTGAATTATCAGCACCAATTGTAATTGGACGAGATCATTTGGATTGTGGGTCTGTAGCTTCTCCAAACAGAGAAACAGAGTCAATGAAAGATGGCTCTGATGCTGTAGCTGATTGGCCTCTTTTAAACGCTTTAGTAAATACTGCTAGTGGTGCGACATGGGTATCAATTCATCATGGAGGTGGAGTCGGGATGGGGTATTCTATTCATGCTGGCCAGGTTATTGTAGCTGACGGAACAGAAGAAATGGATAAAAGAATTTCTAGGGTTTTGACAAATGATCCTGGCATTGGGGTTGTTCGTCATGCTGATGCTGGTTATTCCGATGCTATAACTAACGCTGAGAATTGGTCGATAGATATTCCTAAATAAAATAATAAAATGAATGGTAACTCTTTAAAGTTAATAAATATTGGTACTTTGGTTTCTTATGATTCTGAAAAGGGTTCTATGGCATCAAGAAAGAACCTAGAAATAGTCATTGAGGATGGAAAAATAAAAGAAATAGGAAGAAATTTAAATTCAGCAGATGATGTGTATGACTGTAAAAATAAATTATTAACTCCTGGATTTGTCGATTGCCACACTCATCCAGTTTTTTTTGAAGATAGGCACAGAGAATTTAAAATGAGAGTTGATGGTTTATCCTATCATGAAATTGCTGAAAATGGAGGAGGTATTAATAGTAGCGTCAGTAGTTTAAGGTTATCCTCAGAAATAAATTTAAAAAATAGAATTAAGACTAGAATGGATAACTTTCTGAATCTAGGTACGACAACGATTGAAGCAAAAAGTGGATATGGCTTAAATCTTGATAGTGAATTAAAATCTTTGAAGGTCTTAAATGACCTTAAATCAACTCATTTGATTGATATTGTTCCTACTTTTATGGGAGCGCATGCAATACCAATTGAGTATAAAAAAAAACCCGATGAATATGTTGATTATCTATGTAAAGTTGTAATTCCAGAAATAGCAAAACAAGGAATAGCAGAATATAATGATGTCTTTTGCGAAGAAGGATATTTCAATCTAGAGCAAACAAAGAGGATATTAGAGAAGGGATGTGAATATGGATTGACTCCAAGAATTCATGCTGATGAATTTAAAAACATTGGTGGTTCTAGTATTGCTGGAATTTTAAAATGCGTCTCTGCGGATCACTTAATGAAAATTAATGATGAAGATATAGCGCATATGCTAGAGTCAAATGTAACCGCAGTATTATTACCTGGGACTACATTTTTTCTTGGGGAAAAAGATTATGCTCCTTATGAAAAACTAAAAAATGCTGGGTTAGATGTTGCTATAGCAACAGATTATAATCCTGGAAGTTGCAATATTCAATCTATGATCTTTATTATCATGCTATCGGTTGTATATATGAAAATGGAAATTTCTGAAGCAATTTATTCAAGTACATACATTCCTGCAAAAGTACTAAATAGGCATGAGAAAAGCGGTTCAGTAGAGGTAGGCAAAATTGCAGATATAATAATATGGGATGTCTCAAGTATTATCGAAATTCCTTATAATTTTTCAATAAATCCCATACGCACCGTAATAAAATCTGGTAATTTTGTATTTTAATATTTGTTAGAAACTCTCAAGAGTTTAATTTTAAGAATCATATGAACAAAATATATCACAAAACAGCGAAGTATATCTCAATTCTAACTTGTTTATCATTTTTAGTCTTTAACTATGCTTCTGCTAACTATGCATTTAAAAAGAAGATTAAAAGTGTATGCTCTTCATACAGAGTATCGGTTAATGCATCCTCTATGGATTTTAACAGTAACTTATTTTCTTTAACCTTAGAAAGTAATAGAAATAATTTTGAAATGGTTATGCTCGTAGGGTTTGCTTCTGCTGGTCAAGCTGTCTCACATCAAAATAGTTTGGGACTTTCCAATGCGTATGTTCCACAAGAAATAAGTATTAGAGTAAATGTACCTTCATCAAAAGGTGAAACGATGGTTTTTGAAGCAACATGTTCGTCTAATGATGCTATTCAGCTAGCTGCGGGTACATTAGACTCTTCAGAGTTTATGCAAAAAATTGATTTACAAACTTCATAAGGAGGAATTATGATAGGCTTAGGATTAGAAGAAACTTTATTACAGTATGTACGTGCTGTAGGTTGGTCTGTTACAGCAGCAGTCGGTTTTGCTTTCGGGGTAGGAATTGCTTTGAAAGTCTTTGACTGGTTATCAACAGACATAGACGAATGGGAAGAAATAAAAAAAGGGAATATAGGTGTCTCTCTAATATTTATTTCTCTAATCGTTATGGTTGGGTTACTGGTTTACAAAGTGATTTAAGCATTATTTTAAAATTAGTATTTTTTAAAAGAGCCTATATCTAGGCTCTTTTTTTTTATAAAATAGTGTTGATAATAATTAAAAACAAAGGTGATGAAACAGTGCAAAAAAAGTTGACGGCGTCATTGTTCAGTCTTTTGTCACCAGTAAAAAGATAATAGCTTTTAATATAAGACTCAGATATAATTAAACCATTTTTTGATATAAATCGACTTTGGAATGTGCTTCCTAGTATAGAATCAAAGAGAGAGGCAAAAAATCCAGATATTAATATCATCATTAAATATTTAATATCAATATCAAATAAATATCCAGTTAAACTAATTAATAGAGAGCCTAATAAAGATCCGACTATTCCTATGGCAGTTACACCGCCTGATTCTCCTGCATCTAATTTTTTTCCCGATATTATATCAATCGGGTTTGTTTTGGAGAACTTTCCAATTTCAGTACCCCAAGTATCAGAATTTGCGGCAGCGATTGCTGCAATGAAAGAATAATATAAAAAGTTATTAGGAAAAAAATGATTAACAATACATAATAGCAGAGCCAAACCTCCATTCGCAAAAACTTGAGCAGCATTACGATTACTTTCAAGCTTTATTGCTTTATGATTATTTAACTTTGAAAGGATCGTCGAAGATATAAAAAATATACTTATTGGAATTAAATGATCTAAGCCGCCAAAACCTACAATAAGTGTACCCATGAAACTTGCGCTTATGAATCCGCTTAACGACAAGTGTTTTTTTCTAAAGAAATAATAAAGAAAAATAAAAATTATGATGATTATTAATAAAAATTTATTTAAAAAGTTGTTTTGGTTTAAATGATTAAATAGTTCTATAAAAAGAAATGTTGTGATGGGGATTGTTAGGTTATCAGAACCTTTAGAACTTACTGATTCGGCAAAAGTAATCGCAATCGAACAAATAGTTATGGCAATTATGGTGTCTAAAATGTCAAAATCGATAAAAATAAAGCCAGATACTAATGTTATTAAAACTAGAGTAGCTGTGAACATAACAACAGAACCTTCAATTGACTTTATATCTCCAGCAATATTGTAATTATGTGTTTTTATTTTTCTGTTGCCAACGAACGAAGCTAAAGGGTCAGCGACCGCTAAAATAATATAGGCGGCAGCTATTTGATATGAATAATCCCAAAATGGACCAGCTATTAGTATGAAAGAAAGCGGAAAATAAATTGTGCCAAGCGATTTTCTTCCAATATCATGAAAACTTTTCAATTTATTATTTTTGTAACTAGTTAAATTTATGAAGAGAAATAAAAAAGCTAATATTATGGGCTGAATATTATTTGAAAAAAGGAAAGGACTTGCTGAAACTGCCAGCCCGATAAAAAGATGTATTATGATTCGGTTTGAAGATGCTGATACTATTTTTTTTTTGTAACCGAATTCACTGATGAGGATTAATAAAATTATTAAAAATAGAAATAAAACAAACAATTTCCACGGATTATCCAATTGGTATAAAATTTGATTAATCATTATAGTATTAAATTATTTGTTTTTTTAAATATTCTGCAAGATTATTACTTTTTATATATTCTAAATATGAAAGTAGCCGTAAATGATTTCGTAAAAAGGCAGACTGAATTATCGGGTAAAACCTTTTCTAATGATCTAACTTTTGAGTTTTTTGCTAATCATGCGAGAGATAAAATGATAAAAAATAAATTTTTGATTGGTTATCGAAAAGGAGTTCGGATTGTTGCCATTGACAAAAAATATGTTCATAAAGTATACTGTCCATATGTTAAGATTACTAAAGATATTAAACTCGTTTCAAAGCTTGTAAAAAGGAGAGAAAAGGAACTTCCTTATATTCAAACTCGAGCCATAAATGGTATTCCTGTTAAGGCGGGTGCGGTAAATCTTATTTTATATAGTCATGATGTTCTACTTGAGAATGATGAAAACACCACAGACGCGGACTGGGAATTAATAAGCATAAATGCGATTCCTGAGGGTGAAGACACAATGCCAATTGATCCAGTAACGATGATGAGAAATCAACTTAATTTGATTGGTGGTACTAAAGCTAGATATTCAACTGAGGAATGGGCTAAGTCAGTGCTGTTTTGGCAAAAATATGCTTCATTAAACCCAATAAATTTAATAGACGAAGATTGAATTAATAGTCCTCTAAAACCTTGTAATTAATAAATTAGCTATTTAACTTGCCTAGCAACCTATTATTTGTTGTAATTAGTTAAATTAGCGGAGTCCATAAACCGAGGATCTATCTTCTGTTTGGAATAAAAATACATAAAGTAGTAATTGGCAATATCAAATTGATATAAATATATAAATGCGTTTAAAACATATTATAAATAAGATTTTATTATCCCTTTTTACAGTGATCTCTATTACTTTAGGACAGACTTTTGAGATATCTGGTACTATTAAAGATGAAAGTGGTAAAAAGATTTCAAATGCGCGACTAACTTTATATTCTTCAAAATATCAATTAGTAAAAACAGAAAGGACTCAGGGGAATGGCAAATTTAAGTTTAAAAAAATTACACCAGATAAATATACTTTAAATATCTATGGAGCTGGAGGAAATTCTGCTACCAAAGAAATTGACCTCAGGTCTAAATCTGTAACAAAACTTGAAGTAACTGCTGGTCAAGATGACAAGCAGCCTCAATTAACTGTTGAATCAGAAGTTGGTAATGTTATTTTAAAATGGGAGCCAATAAATAACACAGGTGAATACATAATATTTAGAGATAATACAGAGCTTACAAAAACCTCAAAACCGTCCTACAAAGATAAAGTAATTGGTGGAAAATCTTATGCCTATAACATTACAGCAGTAGATAATAATGGCGAGAAAGGTACTCGGTCATTAACAGAGCATGGAAAAGCTCTTCTTAAATCTCCCGCAAATATTAAAGCGTTCGCAAAAAAAAATACCATATCTCTTTCTTGGGATGTAGTGCAAAATGCAAATAGTTATAATATTTATAGAGACGATGATCTAATAAATACAACAACGGAGTTAGAATACTCAGATTACAAGTTAAAATATGATGAAGATTATGCTTACACTATAGTTTCTGTTGATCACCACAAAGAAGAGGGGCCAAAATCTAGCTCAAAGTCGATTTCTACCCATAAAGAAGTAAAAAAAATTAAAAAAATTAAAGCAGAAGCTGGTGAGAGTATTGTTGAACTTGAATGGACAAAGCATGATCTTGCTGTAAAGTATAAAATATATCAAAATGGGACACTAATTGATTCTGTTAAAATAATAAAATACACTGCTAAAACTGATCCTGGAACAGAAAATTGTTTTACAGTTTCTGCTGTTGATAAACACGGGACAGAGGGACCTCAATCTGTTCCTGCTTGTGATAAAGCACAATTCCCTCCTCCTGAAAAAGTTAGTCTAATTCTTGGAGAAAAATATTCAGATGAAATGAATTCTTTGAAAATTAAATGGGACCCAGTTGACGGTCCTGCTTCATATAACATTTACAGAGATGGAAAATCTCTAACAAATTCTAAAAATACTAATTACCATGATAAGGATTTAGACTTTGGTAAAGAGTACACTTATGAGATTTCTTCTCTTTCTGATGATGGGCTAGAGGGTCCCTTATCAGAACCTATCAAAAAGAAGACGCCAAAAATATTTAAAATAAATGGTCAACTTATCAATGAAAAAGGACAGCCTAAGATAGAAGAGGCAAAGGTTTTTTTGTATAACAATAATAATGTTTTATGGGAAGAGTATACTGCTGGCTCAAATGGAAAATTTACGTTAGAGAACCGTATAATCTCTGGTAATTACAGAATTAAAGTATTTGGCAACGGGCATGGTAATAATGGCGAATATGCTGGTAATGGTGGAATAAATATTACTATTAAAGATAAAGATGAGAGTCCAAAAATTAATTTATCAACAGATGGACTTAGGCCTATACTTGCTGCAAAGCGAGGAGTTCAAAGGGTTTTGGTAAGGTGGAAAGCACTTCCGCACGCAGAATCATACACTGTTTATAAAAATAATAAACCTGTAGCTGAGAAGATTAAAGAAAATAAATATATTGATAATGTTGCCCCTGGGAAATTTTATGAATACCATGTAAGAGCATGGGATTTGTATGATTTAGAGGGTCCTGAATCTAATAAAGAAAAGCAAAAATCATCATATCAGTTTCCAACTTTAAAGCCTAGCATTAAAATGGGAGCCCTAAAATCTGAAGGTAGTGGGCGAATTGTTACGCTTGAATGGATTGCAATTCCAAACGTGGAAAAGTATGCTATTTACAGAGACAGTGTTTTAATATCAAAACAAGAAGAATTAACTTACATCGATTCTTTAGAATGGGGTAAAGAATACAAATTTAGTATTAATTCTATTGATCCAGATAATGATGAAGGTGCAATCTCTGAGGATGTTCTTGTTGCTACTCACCCTGAAGTTTTAACGCCTGAATTGACAGCTTTAGGAAATGTTAATGCTGTAGATTTAAAATGGACTGATTTAAGTCCTGTTGCTACGTTTTATAAAGTATTTCGCAACGGAAGTTATCTTGGAGATTTTGATAATCCATCTTTTTCTGATAACGTTGCTCCAGGAAAAGAATATTGTTATTCAATTTCCGCAGCAGATCAATATGGTACTGAGGGTGAACAATCAACTACTGAATGTGGAAAGGGTCAGTTTGCTCATCCTTCAAATTTTTCCGCTGAAGTAATGCGTAATACCGTTCATTTTAAATGGAAATCTGTTGAGGGGGTAAGTGGTTATCATCTTTACAGGAATGGTGAACTCATCCTTACAACTCAAGATTTCGCTTATTTAGATGAAAATTTAGAATATGATAAAGATTTTCAGTACGATATTGCTTCATATGATCAAGATGGAGACGATGGACCTATAGTGAGCGTAAAAGTACGCACCCACGAAGAAGTAACTAGTCCAATGATGAGCGGTGCTGCAGATTTAAAGCAAGTTACTTTGACTTGGAATCAACTACCATTGCGTATTGACCATGTATACAAAGTCTATAGGGATGGACTCCTTCTTGCTGACTTAACAGATACCTTTTATGTTGACATCGTAGATCCAGGGCAATATTACTGCTATAAAATAACGGCTAAAGACTCTTATGGTACAGAAGGTCCAGCTTCGAATGAAGAATGCTATAAAGTTCTAGTAAATTACCCAAAAGGCCTCACTCTAACAGGGGATGTTAAAAGAGTCTTGTTTAGATGGAAGGAGATGTTAGGAGCTGTTCAATATAATATTTATTCTCATGATAAAGATAACGGCGAAACAACTTTTATGACTAAAACAACAAGTAGTTATTACATTCATAAAGGGCTAGAGTTTGACACAGAGTATTGTTACAAAATGTCATCCTTAGATTCCGACGGAGATGAAGGTCCATTATCTCCAGTAATGTGTGGATGGGTCATGCCTCCTCCTCATTTAACTTTAATTGAAAAGTTTTTTGTAGAGCAATCTGATAACCAAATCTTAGATGGAAAAGAGGATGGTTTAATTGTCATTAAAATAGTAAACGATGGAAGAAGTCCAGCTAGAGAACTAAAACCATATTTAGAACCATTAAATTTTTCAAATACACCCTCCTTGATTATTGATACTGTTGCGACTATTCCTGTCCTTGGAGTTGGTGATTCCATTACAATTAATTTCCCAATTTCAGCAAAATTAAAAATTGAATCTGGTGATAGAAATTTTAACATAAGAATTAATGAATATGCAGGCATGGATTTAGATCCAGAACTCATATCTTTCCCCACATTGGCAGTTGTACCGCCGAATCTTGTAATAGCTGATTTCGCTATTGACAATGAATTTGGACATCACTACATACCAAAAAATGAAACAACTACACTCACTGTTAGATTTCAAAATTTATCAATTGGAAAAACGGATACTGCTGTTTTAGCTTTTAGAAGAGGAGAGGGTTTTAAAAATGATTTAGATGAGATAAAGACTTTTGGCTTGGTCCCTGGTGGAGCATGGTTTGATTATAGTTTTGAACTGTTAGCAAAAGAAGATCGGTTCACAATCTATTTTGATACATATGATTATTTTGATGTAAGAAAAACAATTCCTATTCATCTTGAAACTTTAAAACATTACAAGGGTAAAGACGATTTAAAAGCTGTCGATATTGCCATTAATGACTTTTTATCTCCTGGTCAAAAGTCAAAAGACCATCGCTTGTTGTTAGACCTTCCTGATGCTAATATGAATAGAGATATGATAGGTGTCGTGATTGGGAATAAAAATTTTTGGACTGAAAAAATTCCAGGCAATCAGTCGAGTGAAGAAGATGTCAAAATTGTAAGGCAGTATTACAATAAACTTTTTGGAATGAAAAATCACCAGATGGTGCCTTCTCAATTTTGGCTTTTTGAAAATGGAGTCACGATCAATAACTTTAATGAAATTTTTAACCCAAATCTCGGATTTATTAGAAATAAGATTGAATCAGTAGTAGAATATTCAAACCTCGATACAATTGATTTAATGTTATACTATTCAGGAGAAGGAACTACTATCGCAGGTGAAAAATGTATTATTCCTTATGATGCTGATGAAAATAAAATTAACTCATTTTTTAAGATAAAAGATTTATACTTAATGCTCAAAGAAATTAATAAAATTGATAATATCGGAGATATATTTGTTTTTATGGATGTTGATTTTAATAACTCGGGTTTTAAACAAAACTTTAAAACTGCTGATCTAGATAATCCAAAAAAGAAAAAGAAAAAGAAAAAGAAAAAAGGAGAAGAGCCCAAACTGCCCTTTCCAATGGAGTTAATACCCCCCCAGGGTATTACAACTTTTTACGCTGCAAATACTACAGAAAAATCTTATGATCATCCTGATGCAAAAAATGGTATATTTACTTACTATATGTTAAAAGGTCTTCGAGGTGATGCTGACAATGGTGACAAGGTAATTACCGTTGGTGAATTACATAATTATATACGTAAAAATGTTCTTGATACCACAAAAAACCTCTACTCTAGCTTACCTCAAACACCTCAACTATTTACTGAGAATCCTGATAGAGTATTGTTGCGACTACCATAAAGTATATTTATATATGGTATTAAAATCATAAAGATTTTTTAGCTGGGTTTTGAATACAATGAAATTTCTTCTATTTTTACTATTCATTATTAATATTGGTTTTGCAAAGACTGTTTCAATATCAGGCAGTATATTTAATAATGAAGCCAAACCATCTCGTAAAGCTGAAGTAGAACTTCTAAATATTTTTGATGAGGTTGTATATGTTGTGAAGACAAATCGAAAAGGAAGATTTGAGATGCTGGACGTTAACCCAGATTACTACTATCTCAATGTGAATCATCCGAAAGATGGTTCAGTAAGAATTAAAATTAACCCAAGAACAGAAAGAAATCGTGACCTTATTTTAAGATTATCTCTTCAAAAAGATAAATCTGATGTATTGGTTTACACTTATTCTAATGTAAAACCTATTTTGAAAGATCCAGTATTAAGGATTAAAGACTTGGTCTCAAATGGTGATGAAAAGTCAATCACTTTAAATTGGAAAAAGTTAAATCAGGCTGTTAAATATAAAATAATTCGAAATGGTAATGATCTTTTTGAAACATATGGAAATGCATTCATTGATTCTTCCTTATTACCTGGAGTTAAGTATTGCTATAATGTTATAGCAATAGGAAAATATAATTTGAGAGGAGTAGAAAGCGAGTCTTCTTGCAATAGTTCTCTTACAATGGCGCCAAAAAATATTTTAGGCGCTGTTAATGAAAATAATATAACTTTAAAATGGGACAAGGTTAATGGCGCTCAAGAATATATTGTTAAACGAAATGGTCTCAATGTCGGTTTGTCTGATTTAGAGATTTTTAACGATAGTGATTTGGAATATTCTAGAAAATATTTTTATTCCATTACTTCTTTAAGCTCGATTGGAGTTGAGGGGCTTACATCAGCTCCATTTGAAATAACAACCAGAGCTTATGTTGAGCCACCAGCATTATCATCTATTATTCAGCAAACTTCCATTAAGCTAATATGGAATGAGGTAGAATTAGCAGTGAGTTATAACTTATATAGAGATGGTGGATTAATCGGTAATATAATTGGTAATTCTTACGAAGATAATTGTTATCCAGGGGAAACACATTGTTATCAAATAACAAGCATTGATAAATACAATGTTGAGAGCGTATTGTCCGGTAAACATTGCTCAAAATTAAATTTAAAATCCCCAACTAGTTTAAACGTAATAGGTGGTATAAAATCTAATCGTTTGAGCTGGGCAGGAGTTCAAGGTGCATTTGAATATTTGATATTCAAGAGCATTGGGCAAGATTCAACTCTATATCTTAATAAAACAAAAAACACTTCTTTCTTGGATAATGATTTAGGGTATAATGAAGATCATTGTTATGTTGTTCAAGGATATGACTCAGAAGGTGATAAGAGTGGTTTTTCAAACATCGTTTGTGGCACAACAAATAATCCGCCACTATTAAAAATAAAGAATTTCAAGCTTATTGATGATTCTCAAAACAGTATTCTCGAATCTGAAGAAAATGGTAAGTTGAGGTTTGCTATATTAAATGAGGGAGGTAGTCCCTCAAAAAACATAGTTGTAAAAATTGAAAACAATTCATTTGGGAACAGTTTTCTCCAATATGATTCTTTAAAATTGATTGAGGCAATAAATGTCGACGAAGCTAAATATATTGATTTTATTGTTAAGGCTGATTTAAAAGTAAAAACTGGCGATCTAAAATTTCAAATATTCGCTTTAGATGAAAATGGTTTTAAAAATGATAAACCATTTGAATTTATCATTAATACAAAGGCGGTTGAGCAGCCAAATATAATTTTAGCAGACTATTCAATTGAAAACAGTTTTGGTACTAATTACATTCCAAAAAATGAAATTGTTAATCTTACACTTAGAATTCAAAATGTGGGTTTAGGGCTTACAGAAAAAGTTGATTTTATGCTTATTGAGAACCATACTTTTTCAACAGAAGACTTCACAGGATTAATACAAATCAAAAAATTAAATCCTGGAGATTATCAAGACTTAGATATTGGTATAAAAAGTGAAAAAGACCAGTTTGCAATAAAGTTTAAAACAGTTGATTATCTAGATAATGAAACAGTTCATCAAGTAGATTTAGAGCTAATGAATCATTATAGATCAAAGAAAAGTTTAATTAGTCAAGAAATTGGTGCTGTAAATAGCAATCCTTATCCAATAAAAGTTGGTGAGGTAGATGTAGAAAAAAATATTCCAATTGGAAAAAGAAATGTTAATAATATGGCTATTATACTATCGATTGATGACTACGAAGATACTGATTTAAACATAGCAAAATATTCTGGGCGAGATGGACAAATTTTTAGGCTGTATATGCAAAATTTATTTGGAATGGACGATTATCAGCTCTATCCATCAAAAATATGGCAGATGGAGAACGGACCATCTAAGAGTGATTTTCGCAAAGTATTTGACCCTCATCAAGGTGTAATACGTAATAGAGTGATATCTTCAAGTAAATATTCAGACGTTAATTTTGTAGATATTAATGTTTTCTATTCTGGATTGGGAGTATGGTTGAATAATAAACCTTATATAATTCCGCAAGATGGTAAAAAAATTGATCCGCTTTCTTACGTAAGTATTGAAGAATTATTAAATAGTTTATCATTGTTATCGGTTTTGAAAAACATTAGATCAATTACTGTTTACTTAGACGTTAAATATATCAACTATTTGGAGGCCTCGAAGAATTATCAATATCCAGAATTATCAAAAAAAATATCTGTGTTATTATCTTCATCTCCAGGCGAAAATTCTCAAGAAAGTGACGATATGAAACATAGTATCTTTTCGTACTTTTTGTTTAAAGGTCTAAAAGGCGATGCAATGGGAGAAGATAACATTCTTGAATTAGGAGAACTCGCAGAATATTTATTTAGAAAAATACCGGATTATTCAGTAAACCTTAAGGAAGGTTTTTTACAAAACTCTGAATTTATCGGTTCAGATTTAAAAAGAGTCTTAATAGATTTAAGATAATATGATTTCACTACATATAAGATATGTGGACAAGTATATTGTAAAATTTATATATTTATATAGATGAATAGAGGATTTGCTATATTTCTCATTGTTTTAGTAGGCTGTGGCTTATTTGGTTGGAGAGAGTATGAACGCCAAATGAGAGAAAAAGTGTACAAGAATAGAATTAAATTAAAACTTGCTCAGCAACAACAAAAACAAGATCAATTAGAAGAATTAGAAGGAATTGAAAAAGAGGAAAAAACAAAATTTAAAGTACAAATTCCTCATGATGGTAAACCCGAAACAAATACCTATCCAATGATTCTTGATGCCACGAGTTCTTTTGACCCGGACCAAGGTGACCGAATAAGGTATGGATGGAAACAGTTGAGTGGTAATAAAATTCGATTAAGACCAAATTCTAGTTCTGGTATTGTTTCATTTGAAGGCACGCCTGGAGAATACACTTTTGAACTGACTGTTTCCGATAATTATGGCATGGCTACAGTTATTACTAAAACAGTCAAGATTGAGAAAGAACCTAATCAAGCTCCAATAGTAGATTTAGAGATTAGGCAAGGAGTCACCGATTAATAGCTGCATAATTTTACCTCTTTGACTCTTCATTAAGCTCTATTACTCTATACTTAATTTATAATTTTGAAAAATAGTTACTATTCCCTTGGCATTGACATTGGAGGTACAAACACTGTATTTGGTGCTATATCACACGATGGTCTTATATTAAAGAAAGATTCAATTTTGACAAATGCAGATCAAAATCCTGTCCATTTATTTGATAAAATTTTTGAAAGAAATAAGGTTTGGACAAAAGAACTTGATAATCGATACTTCTTTAAAAACATAGGCATTGGTGTTCCTAATGGTAACTATTTCACAGGCATGGTTAAAGATCCACCAAACTTAGGTCAGAAATGGCAAAATTTAGATTTAGTTAAGTTTGTAAAAAAATATTATGATATCCCTGTAAAAATTACAAATGACGCAAATGCTGCAGCCTTGGGAGAAAAATCTTTTGGAGTTGCAAAAGAAATGAAAAATGCTGTAGTTGTTACTCTTGGTACTGGTTTAGGTAGCGGATTAATTATTGAAGGTAAGGTGTTTTACGGTCATGATGGTTTTGCTGGGGAATTAGGTCATATTATCATTGACCCGAAAGGTCGTATTTGTGAGTGTGGAAGGCAAGGATGTTTGGAAATGTATGTTTCTGCGAAGGGGTTAAAACACACGATTGATGATTATTTATCTCGCTATCCAAACGATAAAACATTATTAAATCTGCAAGTAAATAATTTTGATGGAAAAAAGATGGATGAAGCATTTGACGCTGGAGTAAATATAATTCAAGAAATCTATGAGTTTACGGGTAATATACTCGGCCAAGGTCTTGCTCAAGCTTCCACAATTCTTTCTCCTGAAGCGTTTATATTTTATGGAGGATTAAGTAATGCAAAACATCGAATACTTAAATTTGCAAAACAGTCAATGGATGCTAATCTATTAAGCTTTCAAAAAAATAATATAAAAATACTTTTATCTGAATTACCTGATGGTGAGGCAGGCATCATTGGTGCTTCTTGTTTACATCAATAATTTTTTAGCTAAATAGTATATTACTGAATATCCCCATTAGGGTCTGTTTTTAAATGTAAGATTTTACTTATTCCATTTAAGCTAGTTTCCCCAGTTACTATATATCCGTTATCTTTCGTTTGATTAATACTTTTAAAAACGTCTACGCTTTCACTACCATACAGTTTTTCCCAAAGTTGATTACCCTGAGCATCATAACAAGTCAACCAGCCTTGATAATTATTATTGTTTAGATTTTTTCCAACAACAATATAATTTCCCATGTGATTTTCAATCATATCTAATGCGAAATTATTTCCAGGTATTGATGTTAAAAAGTTTTGTTCACCATTAGTGTTTGTATTAATAATCCAAGAATTACCACTTTCTTGGTTATTATTATCAGACGAATATCCACAAAAAGTATAGCTTCCATCAGATGAATGAATTAATCTTTTTGGATAATCATATATGTCCAAATCCCAAGTTTTTGTCCAAAGTGTATCACCGTTGCTAGATATATTGGTGTCGAATTGTGATAATAAAATATTTGATGGAGCGTTAGAAGAGGATTGAGCTAATGATGCAAGAATTACGTAACCATTATCTACTTCAATTATAGATTTCCCATTTTCTATAGTTCTTTGTGATTGTGGGGCAATTGAAATGTTATACTGATTGTCAATATTACCTAATTGATTAATTTCTAAAATTAATATATCTGGGTGTTGTGCATGATACTGCCCAACGATAATATATCCATTTTCAGATGATAATATTATGTCGTTAACCTTATCAAGACCATACGCAAGATTCTCTCCTTCTGAATCGTACCCAATGATTGAATTCCATAGTTGAGTACCATCTTGCATCGTTTTTGTTATTCTTATATCAGTATCTTGATTATTGTTAACTATTGTTGATACAAAAACATATCCATCATTATCCTGTGTCTCAATTATTTTTACAGGCGTCTCGTCTTGGCTATAATTGTAATAGGTAGATGAAGTTAATATTCCATACCTATTAACACTTTTTAACACAATATCACTATTATCCTTTGCAATGATTCTATAATCTTCAGCAGTTGTTTGGATGCCATAGAAGCCGCCAATCGATTCAGCATCGGAACCATAACTTTGTAAAAATGTAAAGTATATTGGTGTAGCTGATTGCATATTGCTAAATACCTCATATTCCCAATCATCAATTATCGAAACCATAAAGTAATAGGTCGTCCCATAATCATTTTCAATAAACAAATAGCTTGTATCTTGGCTACTATACGAAGTGTAAATAGCTACTTTATCACTCATGCTAGCATCTAGAGATCTGTAAAGTTTATAGCTCTTAAAATCTGATGATTGATAGCCTGACCATTTTATTGTGAGCTCATTACCAAAAGAGTCGATCGAATCTAATGAAACTGATTGAGGTATAGGTCTTACAGTATTTGACATATAACCACCTTTTGTACTCTGATTAAGAGTATCATAAACAATTATTCTGAAATAATTACTTACATGTGGATCAAAGTCATCGATAGAATAACTAGAAACAGATTTAATAAAGACACTATCAATAAGAGTATTATTTGAAGTATCATTAATTCCAGAATATAGTTCATATTTTAAGAAATCTGAATCAGGTGACTCATTCCAAAATACTTGCATTGATTCTTCATCATATATAATTGATGTGATATTGATGGGTAATGGTTTTGGGTCTAAAGAAGATATAAAAACACTGCTTTTTGAGGAATAATTAAATGAGTCTGAAACAGTTATGTAGAAATAGTTTAGAATCAAAGGATCTACATCTTCTAAAAAATAAGTTATGCTTTTTACATCGTTGGTGCTAAAGATGAGTGAATAGTCACTTTCATTTGCTACTGTTGAGTGATAAAGGTCATACTGATTAAAATCTGTAGCATTTGATTCTTCCCAAGAAATATCAAATCCAGCATTATTAAATACTACGGATTCAATCTCAATTGTATCTGGAATAGATAAAGTATTATCAATAGTATAGTCAACGGGAGGACTCTCAGTACAATTATCATCACAATCACAAATACTTACCGATAGTGAGACTGGCCCATCCGGAAGTTCGTTAGTATTCAAGCTTATTTTAACTGGTTCATTGTTGATATTTCCTAATATCTCGCTTAAAGGTATATCTATTTTTAAATCATTAATATTTATTTCAACGCCGCATATACCATCAGGATCACTGGCATCAATACCTAATGTTACAATTTCATTACATGTTGCCCCATCCTGGGGGAATGTTATTACTCAGTAACCGGGTTTATCTTCAATACGCCATTTACAAGAATGCAAGAAAGTAAGAGCGAGCATTAATACACTTAGTTTTATTATTTGAATTTTTAGAATCATATTAATTATTTAAATGTTTTATTAACTTGGAAACCAAATCTTAATTTTTGATCATGATCGTCAATGCCAATATCCTCAGCAATTGCTGTTCTATGTAAATGATGTAAATTTGAAATAGATAAATCAATTTCTATTGAATTAATAGAATACTGAATTCCCGTCTTAAAGCCAGTTTTTACTCCAGATGAAAGTTCTTTTTCTGTGATTTGGTTCGATAAATTACCATAAAACTGAATATTGTCTCTATAAAACCAATGCAACCCTGATTGGGCAAACCAAATATCCCACGGGTAGCCTTTAGGCTTTAATTTTGTATCAACTAAGTTTACATGAATAAAAGTAGGAGCTAATGAAAATATTATGTTTTGTTTTGATTTATATTCAAAAATAATTTGATTTAAAAAACTGAGTTTATCGTAGTCATCAAAAATTACAGGTTTGCCAGGATGCGTGCTGATTACAGATTCATAAATAATATTTATCGGATAGTTTAAATTTTTAATTAATCTATTTAAATAATTTGTTCTAAAAGAAAGGTCAGATGTGTTTAAAAAATTGCTATTTGAAATTTCAATAGTTAAAAAGTCTTTTATACCATATCCTAGTGTAAGTCTTGATTGCTGACTAATTGTTGAACCAAATCTATTTTCTAGTTGAAGCTTGACTACATTCTCAGGCAAAAGTAGTTTGGAATCTGTGTCAATCTGTCGAGCCTCTTTATTATCTTCAGCCTTCTTTTTTGTTCTTTTTTTAACCTTATATATAGCTGACATATTGAAAGTATTATTTTTATAATCAAGAGAATCTATTAATGTTTTTTTCACATCTGTCATTCCTAAAAAGTAAGAGGCTCTGAATCCAAAATTATTATTTAGCATATAGTCTGCGCCAATGTGGAAACCAACATCAATATCAAAATCTTTGGGCTTAAGCTTAAGTTCATCTGACTGGCTACTATTATAGTCTGTAAACTTTAACTTTGTAAGTGAAATTCCTCCTAGGGAGCTACCAAATTGTAAACCCATAAAAGAATTAATCTTGCTAGTATGTGATATCGGGTAGTAGATATGAGCAGATAAATAATTAAAAACCTCATAGCCGTCGATATTAATTTTGTAATCTACACCACCAATATTTAGTAGTGTATTGTCCTCTAATTTAGAACCTCTTTGAAGGTAACTAGCCCCAGCAATAAATCGACTAATTGGATATTCAAAGCCAATGTTAAACCCACTTCGAGAGTTTATATTGATACGATCATTAATAGTGTTATCATTGTATTTAATTTGTGAAGAATTAACCCCACCAAAGATCGTCAAATTTCTCTGTGCGTAAAGAGACGATACTAAAAGAATGGTTATAATATTTGATTTTACTAGATTGAAAAAAAAGCCCAAGATTTTTATCATAGTTTTAGGTAAAATTGTTAATGTAGCGGAGGAGGGATTCGAACCCCCGACACCCGGATTATGATTCCGATGCTCTAACCAACTGAGCTACTCCGCCATTAAAATACTGATAGCTGACAGTGATATTAATTATCTATATTTAAAAAAACTAATGATAGAAAAACAAAAAATTGATTATTTGAAGCCATAAATGCATAGTAAATTTTATGATATTTTAGAAAATTAGGAGTAATAATATGTATTCATCAATTGAAGATTTTATGGGTAATGTAAAACATAAAGACCCAAATGAGTTAGAGTTTCATCAGGCTGTTCATGAGGTTGTAGAATCATTATGGGGTTTTTTAGATTCAAATAAAAATTATTTACATTCAGGTGTTTTAGATAGGTTAATAGAACCTGAAAGAGTTATAACATTTAGAGTTCCCTGGCGAGATGATAGAGGCTCAGTGAATGTAAATCGTGGATATAGAGTTGAATTTAATTCAGCGATAGGGCCATATAAAGGTGGGCTCCGTTTTCACCCATCTGTAAATCTCAGTATATTAAAATTTTTGGGATTTGAGCAAGTTTTTAAAAATAGTCTTACAACACTGCCCATGGGTGGAGGCAAAGGGGGTTCTGACTTTGATCCCAAGGGAAAATCAGATAATGAAGTCATGAGTTTTTGCCAAAGTTTTATGACTGAACTTTCAAAACACATTGGTCCAAATACAGATGTTCCTGCAGGTGATATAGGAGTAGGAGGAAGAGAAATAGGTTACATGTTTGGACAGTATAAAAGAATTAAAAACGAGTTTTCTGGCGTATTAACAGGTAAAGGTCTCAATTGGGGAGGTAGTTTAATTAGGCCGGAAGCTACTGGTTATGGATGTGTTTATTTTGTTGAAGAAATGCTAAAAAACTGTAACAAAACAATTGAAGGCAAAACTGTAGTTGTTTCTGGCTCAGGAAATGTCGCGCAATATGCAACTGAAAAAGTAATGCATCTTGGTGGCAAAGTAGTCACACTATCAGATTCTTCAGGTTTTATTTTTGACCAGGATGGGGTAAATGAAGAAAAATTAAATTGGGTTATAGATTTAAAAAATAATAAAAGAGGTAGGATTAAAGAATATGCTGATGAGTTTGGTTGTGAATATTACGAAGGAAATCGTCCCTGGGGTATAAAATGCGATGTTGCCTTACCTTGTGCAACCCAAAATGAGATAGACGGCAAAGATGCCAAAGAATTAATAAGTAACGGTCTAATAGCATTAAGTGAAGGTGCAAATATGCCATCTGACCCTGATGCTGTAAATATATTCCAGGAATCAAAGATACTATTTGGCCCTGGAAAGGCTGCAAATGCTGGTGGTGTAGCTGTATCTGGATTAGAAATGAGTCAAAATAGTATGCGTATAAAATGGGATAGGGATGAAGTAGATCAAAAACTACTTGGTATTATGAAGAGTATTCATACTTCATGTGTAGAGAATGGAGAAAATAAAAGCCATGTGGATTATGTTAAAGGTGCCAACATAGCGGGTTTTATAAAAGTTGCTGATGCAATGATTGATCAGGGTGTGGTCTAAATTTCTAGATTCCAGAGGAATCTTCTTCGTCCATTATCTCTATCGTTTCTGGTTTAGGAATTATTACCTTTCCTGTTCCAGATAGTCCATCTATAATAGAGCGGAATGGCTCTTTAAATTGATACCAGCTAATATAATTTTTCTCTTCTTTAGGATGATTTTTTTCTAGCCATTTTGAATTTAGAAAATCATTTTTATTTTTGTGGTCAATAGTTAAATAGCCAATATGAAGGCTAATAATATTTTGGAAAAAATGACTACCAAATGATGGGTCAACTGGAAAATCTTGATGTCCTAGCTCTAAAATCATTTTTGTATTTGATATTTGTTGCCAATTTATTGGTACGCCCAACCATGGGTCTGAAGAACCCCACCTACCAGGGCCAACAAGAATATAAGGCCTGTTTTTTCCCATTTTATTATTAAAAAATTCTATTTCTTTAGCTATATCAAGCGATTTTGAAGGATCGTACTTATCGGGAGATAAGTATAATAAATCTTTTATTTGGTTCGTCGAACCATTTCCTAATGTTATGTGACTAGATGCAAAAATATCTCTTTTTCTGAAGCTTTCTTCGTCAATAGCCTTATTTGTTGATATCAGCATGGGTTTTATTTGTAATAAGTAAAATTCAGAAGGTTCATTTTTTCGCATATTTACAGCAAACTCTATTTCAACTGGGCATCCGAGAGCTTGTTTCCCAAGTATAAGTAATTCATTTAGTATCTCACATAAAGGTATAATCTTCCAATCAAGAATTGGAGAAAAATTAACTACCCTTGTTCCCTTATAAGATAAAGAATTTCTAAGAATGTTATCATCTGAAGTGATAACTCCTCCTAGCCAGTCTAATGACTTGTCTATTTCAGCTTTTGAAAGGTTAAGAAGCTTCAAGTCATTTTTTAATTTAAAATTGGCGCCATCCATTTCGAGTGAATAAAAACTTGATTGGGAATTTACTAAGGTTGATTTTATTGTTGAAAACTGAGGTTTGATGGCAGGGTATTTTGGAGAGATGCCAAGGCATTTTCCGCCGTCTACAATAGTTTTACCAAAACCAAGCGCTAAATAGCATACTCCTTCATCTCTCTTCATATATGAAACGGGATAAAAATTTATACTCTTTAATACGCCACTAAATGTTGGGTAAAATCTCCCCCCAGCGTATTCTTGCCCAGCAATTTCCATTAAAATCACTGCCATTTTTTCTTCTTCTGTTCGATGTGCACTATTCGCAAAATATGATTTTGATTCAATATAAAATATTGATGCGAAAACTAATTTTATTGCATCAATTAATTGATTTATACGGTCTTTAAATATTGCTTGGTTATTTGGTAACATAAATGTTGAATATGCCCCAGATAGAGGTTGGTATTGTGAGTCTTCTAACAGACTAGAGGACCTGACGGCTAGAGGATAATTACAATTTTTTAAAAATGCTTCTACCTTAAGTGTTAGCTCCATAGACAACCGGCTTTTCAAAAACATTGTCTCAACATCTTTATTATTATTAGCCTTTAAGGCATTATCCCAAAGTTTATTATCTTTCATAAAACGATCAAATTCTTCTGTGCCGATTATTGCTGTCTTTGGAATTTTTACATTTATGTTTTTGAATTTATTATTTATGCCTGACTGAATTATCATATCTTTCGCAAATGCTAAACCGCGTGCCTTACCACCTAAAGACCCTCCGCACATTTTATAGAACCTAGAACTTTTACCATTTTCAGGAGAAAAGTCAGATACTTCACCAAACTTATGTTGTTGCTTTAAATTATTGATTTCTTCAATAATCATGGCTCTTATATCTTCTTTGTTAGAAAATTTTTGAACATTAATCTTTCTAAGTTGTGTTGCTAAATCAAAATTGGATCTAGCAGCAACCCAATTTGAAAAGTGGTTGCTTTTACCATGTAAAATAATGGTTGCTATTGGCACTGTTTTTATGCCTTCAATTAGATCTTCAATGTTCGTTGCTTTTAGTAATCCATTACCTTGATTATCCTTAAAAATAAAATCACCAAATCCAAAATTGATTAGCATGAAATTTCTTAAATCATTTAAAAGTGTGTTAGACTCTTTATGTAAAAAATCAGTTCCTAACTCTTTCGCTAATTTTCTATTAGAATTATCTGTTGATTGTAGCATTATCGGCATCGACGGATGCTTTTCTCTGATAGATTTTGCAAATCTAGCTCCAGCTTTTGAGTCTTTTTTTCCATTATTCAAAAATTTAACATCTGATATTATTCCAACAATATTATCGCCATATTTATTCGAAAATTTTTCAGCAGTTTCAAAATTTGGTGTAAGTAATACTTTGATTCTTCCTCTTAAGTGCATTGATTTATAAGTAGAACTAAAAGTTTTTTTCATAAGGGTTTTTGTAAGAGAAACTATCTCCCGATAAATAAGTGGAAGCAGTATTGAATACATTCGAGGGGAGTCTTCAATAAGAATTATTGCGCGCACATTACCTTGAATAATATCTTTTTCAGCATTTTTCCTATCTTCAACATATTTAATGATTGCTGGAAAAACGGAAGCGTCACCTGACCATATAAAGATTCTGTTAATTGAACTCGGTGAAATTCGTGGAGTGAATTGTTTTATTTCTGTTTCATCAAAAGCTAGTAAGATTACTGGCATATTCGGATATTTCTTTTTTATAGACTTGCCAAGTGAAATCGGATCAGTATCTTCAATTCTTAGCATAACAATTACTAAATCAAAATTATTTTTTGATAAATCGTTCATTGCTGAAGCTGCCGTAGAGGATCTAGTCACTCTAGGAGCATAATTAAAATTCATCCCGATGTATTCTGTCATAATTTGTTCAGTCAATCCGCCATCCTCTTCAAGTATAAAAGCATCATACGGGCTAGCGACTAATAGAATTTCATGAACTCTGTGTACCATCAGCTCATTAAAATTATCGCTATGACTAATATTGAAAGAGTTTTCTTTCAAAAGATGAATAATTTTAATTTTTGTATGTTTAATTCCACTTTAAACCTTATACATTGTTTTGTAGTGATATAATTAACTAAAATAAAGCTTAATTTAATCAACATATACAATACTATAATACTTTCTAGCCAAGTTAAACTCTAAATTTATACTACTTAATAATGCTAAGACCTCTAAAGTCTTTTGATATAAAAGGACAAACTATTTTAGTCAGATTGGATTTAAATGTTCCAATCATAAATGGTATCATTCAAGATGACTTCAGAATTAAAGCATGTCTACCTACAATTAATTATTGTTTGAAAGAAGGTGCTTCCGTTGTAATAATGTCGCATTTAGGAAGGCCAGAAGGAATTTACAGCGACGACTTAAGCTTAATTCCGATTGGCGAGCATCTTGCATCATTACTCGAACTGCCAATAAAATTTTCTAAAGACTGTATTTCTCAAGATGCAATCGACACTTCATTGTCTTTAAAACCCGGCGAAGTGCATTTACTTGAAAATTTGAGATTCTACAATGAAGAAATTCAGAATGATTCCGTATTCTCTAACAAGCTTTCAAAACATGGAAGGCTCTATATTAACGATGCTTTTGGTACCGCGCATAGAGAGCATGCGTCCAATCACGGTGTTGTTGACAATTTCAAAAACTTCGGTATAGGATATTTGTTTGAAAGAGAAATGAAGTATTTAAGGGACGCTATTAATAAACCTAAAAAACCTCTAGTCTTAATTCTAGGAGGTGCAAAAGTATCAACCAAATTAGAACTAATAGACAGATATGTGCATCAAGCTGATTCAATTATCGTTGGAGGTGGAATGGCATTTACATTTTTGAAAGCCATGGGCTACAATGTTGGTAGCTCTCTAGTGGAATCAAAAATGATAAGTCAAGCTAAGAACATTTTGGAAACGGCAAGGAAAAGCGGAAAAAAAATAATTCTACCGAACGATGTTGTTTGTTCTGATAATATAAACGCATCTTCAAATGGAAGTGTAATTAGTGTTCGTGATATACCTGATGGTATGATGGGGCTAGATATAGGACCTAAAACTATAGAAAAATATTCTAACATATTAACCTCAGCTAAAACAGTATTATGGAACGGTCCGATGGGTGTTTTTGAAAATAAGTTTTTTGAAAATGGTACTAAATTGATTGCAGAAAAGTTAGTTCAAATAGTATTGGCTGATTCAACTGTTATTGCTGGTGGCGGAGATACAGCATCTGCACTCAGGCATTTTAAACTTGAAGAAAAAATCTCTCATGTTTCAACAGGTGGTGGATCTTCTTTAGAGCTAATGTCAGGAAATCAATTAAAAGCAATAAATAAATTGGAGATATAAAAAGTATGATTAATCCTATAGTCGCAGGTAATTGGAAAATGAATAAAACGCCATCTGAGGGGAAAATATTTTCTGAAAAGATGGTTGAAAAATTAGGTTCTAAAAGTAGTGTGGATGTAATAGTATGCCCGCCATTTACTGGCTTGAGCAGCTTGGTCATATCTACTAAATTCCATTTAGGAGCACAAAACTGTCACTTTGAAGATAGTGGTGCTTTCACTGGAGAAATATCAACATCTATGTTGCTTAATTGCAATGTTGAATATGTTATTTTAGGGCATTCAGAAAGAAGATCAATTTTTCATGAAAAAAATAATGACATTGGTAAAAAAGTATCTAAGGTTTTAAGTGATGGTATGAAGCCTATTTTGTGCGTTGGGGAAACGATAGATGAATTAAATAAAGGGTTAGCAAAACAGACAGTTCGGCGTCAATTGAAATTGGGACTGAATGATGTAAATTCATTAAATAATATAATAATTGCGTATGAGCCAGTATGGGCAATTGGTACAGGTTTGACAGCTTCTGTTGAAAAAGTTAGCGAAATTCACTCTTTTATACGAACTACTTTGAAAGATTTATCCTCTGAATCAGAAAGTAATAATGTTCCAATTATTTATGGTGGTTCAGTAAATTCTGGTAATGCAGATGAGTTAATTAATGCTCATGCTGTTAATGGCTTTCTAATTGGTGGTGCGAGTTTAGATGTTGATAAATTTGTAGAAATCATTAATATTGTTGACAAAATTTAGGAGTATTTTTTAAATGATTGGATTTTTAATTGTAGTACACACTATTGTTAGTATTTTGCTAGTATCGTTAGTTTTGATGCAAGCAAGTCAGGGGGGCGGTCTCTCTGGAACTTTTGGCGGTCAAGCTGCTAGCTCAATTCTTGGCGGTCAAGGTGCAGGTAATGTCCTAAGTAAAATTACTGGATGGTTAGCCGCAATATTTATTGGCTTAGCGATTTTAATAAGCATAATGAGTGGTCCAAATGAGGATAGTAGCTCCTCATTAGTAAAGAAAGCTGCTGAAGAAAACCCTATACCTGTAGAGCAAAACTCTCCTCAGCTTGAAGAAAAACAGCCTGTATTAGATTTAGAGTAAAATACTTAATAAAAATAATTATCAATACTATGCCGAAGTGGTGGAACTGGTAGACACGCAGTCTTGAGGGGGCTGTGAGGGTAACCTCGTGCCGGTTCGAGTCCGGCTTTCGGCACATTTTTTTTAAAATTATAATTAATTTTTCTGTTTGTTCCTCTTTGCCATTTTCATTACTTAAGAGTAGATTTAAAATCTAATCTTTATGGTTTCAATAATAAAAATGAATAAAATCATTGTATCGCTAATAATTGTTTTGACTACTTTGGGGTTTTCCCAGAATACAACTATCCTTTTTTTAAGAGATGGGTCTATTATACAAGGTACTATTACTCATGAAAAGCCTAATAAAATTTTTCTTAAAACCGATATGGGCTTTATTCAAATAAAACCTGAGGATATTATCGGAAGAGAAGATCTAGCAAAAAAAGGTGATTTAACCTATATGTCTGATCAGATAGAATTCGTTAGACGGTATGTTGAAAGCTTATCAGGGAAAACAGTTTCATGGAAAGACTCTCTGCAGAATAATATCGAAAATCTATACCAAATATATAGAGGAGTTGAGATTTTACAACAAGAATTTGAAGCAGATTTATTGCGGCTTCATACTAAGGAACAAGAAAAAACAAAACAATTGCTTGAAATTACTCATGATATAGTTGAGCATGAGGTTGATATATCATTAAATAGGCAAAATATTGGCTTAGTAGGCGATACTATTTCTAATATCAATAATGGCTTGGCAATTGCTGAGAATAATTTAGCGAAAAATATAAATCAAACTTATGTGTTATCTGGTTCGACAGCTAATATGATGGATGATATTGATGGTGTATCAAATGAAATTATAAATAACAAAAGTCAAATAGATATTATGTCTGGTTCTGTAGCTAATTTATATCGCGAAGTTCAAAGAGTAGAAAAATCATTCGAGTTCATAAATCGATCAATTAAGGAGAACAGAGGATCAATCGGTCTTAATCAAGAATCTATAAATGCAAACCATAATGCTATTATTGAATTAGGAAATTCCTTTGAAGAGAAGATTGATGCTCTTCATGATTCTTTGAAGGTTTCACAAAATGAATTGGTAAGCACTATGGAGCTATTATGGAAACAAAATAAAAAATCTGTAACGGACATTAATGATACTTTTAATGATAGTCTTTATAATGCTAATAGAAAGATTAAAAAAATTGATACAAAAGTTGATGATATCGATAGCGATTTAGAAATCTATATCACAGAACTCAAAGCATCTATCGAAGCTATAAATAAAGCAATAGCTGTTATTAATGGTAATATTAATGGAATTGAAAATAGTGTAAACGGTGTAAGTTCAAAATTAGAATCACTATCCACTCAAGTTTCCAAAATCAAGAAAAAGTAGATATTTATAAAATTCATTATAATTATATAGTCAATGATTAATGTATAAATCAATTATTCAATTCTTTTTAGTCCTTCTATTTTTTACGAATTTATATTCTCAAAACATAGAGTTAGAAATAATAAAAATTAATACGCATATAGAAAGAAATGAAATAAATGAAGCTGAGGCTAAATTAAATAAAATTCTATCAATAGATCCTTCATATGCTCCTGGATATGTATCCTTTTCAAAAATTTGGTTATGTCGTGCAAATATAAACAAAGCGACTGAGCATGCAAACTTAGCGGTCAGAATTGATGAGGACTTTAGATCCTGGTGGGATGAAATAAATAATTTTAGAACAAAAATTAAGACAGGTACCTCGAATGTCCATAAAAAAAATTATAAGAGCGCAATAGAAATATTCTCTAGCTTATCAAGAAAATATCCTAGATACCCTGAGCCTTTGTATTTATTAGGTTTGGCTAATTACAAACAAAAATCATTTGAAGAAGCAGCTAAGTTTTTTAAACAATCAATAGATTTATACCCAAATTACAATAAAGCTCAAAAAGCTTTGAGTAACGTCAATAAACGTATTCGCAAATAATTATAAACTTTAAAAGGAAGAATTAAGATGTGTAGGGTTTTAATATATTTAGTATCAATAATACCATTCTTGGCCTTGGCTCAAGACCCAGAACAGTTGCTTATCCAAGCTAATCAAAAAATGGCTTCTGGTGAATTAAATAAGGCTGATTCGTTATTAAAAGAATCTCTTAAAGTAGACCCTTCTTTTGCGCCAGCTCACATAGGATTATCAGAACTGTTTCTTCGAAAAGGTGACTTAAATAAAGCAAATGCTTCTGCAACAAAAGCTGTTCAAATGGACGAAGAATTTAGATCTTGGTGGAATGATTTGAATGATATAAGAACTAAGATCCAAAATGGTAAACGTAATGTTCAGCAAGGTCAATTTGAAATAGCAATGCAAGAATATCAATCAATAGCTGATAAATATCCTTATTTTCCAGAAACTCAGTTTTATATGGGACTTACAAAATTTAGACAGAAAGATATCGAAGGAGCCGCTTACCACTTTAGTGAGGCCTTAAAAATTTATCCTGACCATATGAAGGCAAGGAAAGGCCTAAATAACGTTACTAAACAGTTATTAAACAATGGAAATAAGGCTTACAAAAGAGGTGATTTAGATAAAGCTACTAATTACTATCAAAAAGCAATTAAGTATGATTTAGGCTTTTATTTAGCTTTTTATCAGCTTGGTGTATTAGAGAAAAAAATTGGAAACTCCGAAGAGGCAATTTCATACTTTAATAAGGCTATTAAGATAAAACCTGATTTTCATAAGGCTTGGTTTACATTAGGTACTGCTTACGAAGTAGATAATAATTTAGATTCTGCTATTATAAAATATGAAAAAGCAATTGAGCTAAACCCTGGTTATACAAAAGCTTACAGCAATCTTGGCAATATAAGATTGATTAGAAAAGAATATGAAGAAGCAAAGAATATATTATTGACTGCTATTCAAATTGACCCCACTTATTCAGATGCCTATTTAAGGTTGGGTGTGGTTTATGCTGAACAAGAATTATTTGTTGAAGCCTCTGAACAGTTTAAAAAATCTACTGAATATGATGAAAAAAATTATGATACTTGGTTTAGATATGCCTCATCACTTAATTCTACTGAAAGATTTAAAGAAGCATCAATTTCCGCTCAAAAATGTATAGATCTTAAGTCAAAGTTCGGAGGTGGATGGTATGAAAAAGGAGTGGCAGAATTTAAAAGTGGTAAAAAAACAAGAGCGTTAAAATATTTTGAGGAAGCAAATAAAGATAGAGATTGGCGAAAGCTTGCTCAGAGAAAAATTGATGAGATAAATAATCCGACAAAATATCAAAAATGAGTCTTTCAAATAATATACCAATTAAAGGAGTTATCTTTGATTTAGATAATACATTGCTTGATTTTATGAAAATGAAGCAAGTAGCTGTTAAGTCTGCCATTCGCGGTATGATTGAAGCAGGTATGGTTATAAATGAATCAAAGTCTTTTGATGACATTATTGCACTTTATGAGAAAATAGGTTGGGAAAATCAAAAAGTTTTTGATGTTTTCTTAGAGAAAAAAATAGGGTATGTTGATAATAAGTATCTTGCTGCTGGTGTTGTCGCTTACAGGCGCGCACGAGAAGCAAATTTATTGGCTTACCCAAATGTAAACAGAACCTTAATTGACCTCACAAAGTTAGGGGTGAAGCTTGCAGTTGTCTCAGATGCTCCGAGTCGTGAAGCTTGGATGCGAATATATTATTTAAACTTACATCATTTTTTTGATGCTGTTATTACATTCGATGATTCTGGAGAAAGAAAACCTTCATCTGTACCATTTGAAATGGCTTTGAAAAAATTAAATCTTGAACCGAAATCTAGTTTAATGATTGGCGATTGGCCTGAAAGAGACGTTGTCGGAGCAAAAAAAATTGGCATGCGAACTGCTTTTGCTGTTTATGGAGATACCTTTGGCACTAAAAACTCTGGTGCTGATTGGGACATAAATGATATTTCTCAGCTTACTTCAATAATTAGAGAAGTTAATAAAGTTGTCTAACTTTTTTACCGGAGTTGACATCGTCGATGTTGATAGGATTAAAATTTCATCGGATAAATATAAGAATAGATTTTTAGATAAAATTTTTTCCAAAAATGAACAATCTTATTGCAATTCAAAATACAATTCGCACATTCATTATGCTGGAAAATTTGCAGCTAAAGAAGCAGTAATGAAGTCAATATACTCAAGCGGAGAAAATAAAAATATAAGCTTCATTTCAATAACTATACTAAATGATGAAAATGGAATCCCTGAAGTTTTTATAAATGGTTTTAAGAAAAAGAACATAAAAATTTCTATTTCCCACACAAACAATCAAGCCGTCGCTTTTGCGATTTTTATCAATGAATAGTATTATAAATATTATGAATGAAAAAATATTAGTTTCTTTAATTAGTATAGAGGTTGAAGAATATTAATGAATTCTCAAAAATTCAGTATACTGACTGTTTTTTTTCTTTTTTTAATGATTATTTTATCTTCAATTGAAGGAAGCAGTATACCGCATTCGTATATTTTTACTTTTGATAAATTAATTCATTTTGTTGAATACTGTCTATTAGGGATCTTTCTTATCTACATGTTTTCGGGTGCATCAAAATATCCTATTTCTGCTGGCTTAATAGCAGGTGTATTTTATAGTTTCATAGACGAACTTTATCAATCTACAGTCTTTGGTAGAAGCTCAAGTATTTTTGATGTTATCGCTGATGTTGTTGGATTAATATTTAGTGTCTTCATTGTCAAATTCGTATTTAAATCATATCGTTATGATTAATCGTCTTCTAATTAAAGATTTCGCAATTATTGAAGAAGTAGTGATTGACTTTTTCCCAGGATTAACTGTCATCACTGGAGAAACAGGGTCAGGAAAGTCAATTATTCTTGAGGCTATTTCTACTGTCGTTAATGGAAAAACGTCTAAGACAATGGTGAAATCTGGTTCTACTCAAAGTGCCGTTGAATTGAATTTTGATAATAAAATTTATAGGAAAATCATTAGTAAAAACGGTCGCACTAAATCTTATTTAAATGGTTCTGCAAAAAGTATTATTGGTTTGAAAAAAGATTTTGGTTATCAAGTTGAATTTCATGGCCAAAATGATCAGCAATTAATTTTGAAAAGTGAAAGTCATATAGATTATTTAGACTACTATTGTAATAATCAGCATCTCTTAACTGAAATAAAAGATGTGTATGATAAGCTTGAAAAAAATAAAAAAATCTTAAAAGACCTTGATAAAAATTTATTAATGTATGCTGAAAAAAAAGAATTACTCAATTTTCAGTTAAATGAAATTGAGCTTTCAGATTTAAAAAATGATGAAGATATAATGCTTCACGAGGAATATAGAAAATTAAATAACCAAGAAAAACTAATAAACACCTTTAATGTAGTCCAAAATGCTTTAAATGATTATGATAATGGTATGATATCGCATCTCACAAACATTTTGGGCGAAATAAACCAATTAGTTAAATATGATAAATCTACAGGTGATATTTCTAGTACAATAAAATCTATAATTTTACAACTGCAAGAGGTCGGAATAGATATTGAAGGTAGGCTTTCAGAAGGTGAGTTCGATAAATCTAAATTACCGCAAATTGGAGAAAGAATTGGCGTAGTCGAAAGTTTGAAGCGGAAATACGGTGGTTCTATAAGTTCTGTATTGGAATATAAAAAGCAGATTAAAAAAGAACTCGATAGTCTTTTTTCTATCTCAAAATCAAACACTGAACTAAAAAATGAAATTCAAAATCTAGAGCAAGCTTATTTTGAAAAAGCTCATCTTCTTTCAAAGATTCGGTCTTCAAAAACAAAAATATTAGCATCCTTGATTGAAAGCTCGTTGGGTGTCTTAAACATGCCTCATGCAAAGTTTAAAATTAATGTTTCAAGTATTAAAGATGATGATAGTTTCATAAAAAGTGAAGGAGTTTCTGTAAGATATACTTCTAAAGGCATAGACCATATAGAATTTCTTTTATCGTCTAATCCTGGAGAGCCTCTAAAGCCTATGGCAAAAATTGCATCAGGAGGTGAAATGTCACGAATAATGCTTGCAATAAAAACTGTATTCCAGGATAAAAATCCTGTAGCTACATTAATTTTTGATGAGATTGATACCGGCATATCTGGTGAAACAGCAAAAAAAGTATCTAACCATTTAAAACAATTATCGAAACACAAACAAATAATATGTATTACTCATCTTCCTCAAATTGCTATGCAGGCTGATAATCATTTGCATATATCAAAGTCTGTAATAAATTCAAATTCTACTTTGGTTAAAGCTGAATATTTAAAAGGTAAGATAAGCAGTGCTATTATAAAAAATTTATTCATTGGTGATGAGGTAACTTTATAAATATGGAAAAAATTCTTATTAAAGGTGGAAAAGAGCTAAGTGGTGAAGTCGTAATAAGCGGTGCAAAGAATGCCGTTTTACCAATCATGGCGGCAACTTTATTATGCCCCGGTAAATTTAGGATATCCAATGTTCCAGATTTAAAAGACACTAGGACTATGATGAAGCTCCTTGATATCGTCGGTTCCGAGACATCATTCAGAGATAATAGCTTAGAGATTGATTCATCTAACGTAAATAATCCCGAAGCACCCTATGACTTAGTTAAAACAATGAGAGCTTCTTTTTACGTTTTAGGTCCTTTAATCTCTAGGTTTGGTCGAGTTCAAGTTTCTCTTCCGGGTGGTTGTGCTTGGGGACCTAGACCAGTAGATTATCATTTAAAAGGGCTTGAGAAACTTGGAGCCAAACTTGATCTGAAAAACGGAAATATTTTAGCTGAGGCTGATGAGCTAATAGGTGCTGATATTCATTTTGAATTTCCATCAGTTGGAGCAACAGGAAATTTAGCTATGGCTGCCGTTTGCGCTAAGGGTACAACTAGATTGTATAATTGTGCTAAAGAACCAGAGATTACTCAACTATGTGAATTCTTAAATGAAATGGGAGCAAATATTGAGGGTATTGGAACTGATATGCTTACAATTATGGGTGTGGCGGATTTGCATCCAGCGAATATTAGAATAATACCTGATAGGATTGAGGCGGGTACTTTTCTTATGGCAGGAGCTTTAAATGGCACAATAAAAGTAAACAATGTTATTCCAGATCACTTAAAAAGAGTTACAGATAAATTGACAGATGCAGGCTGTAAACTTCAAATAGATAAGAACTCGATATCTATCTCATCTCCAAGAAGTATAAAATCTGTTGATATGACTACAGCTGTTTACCCTGGGTTTCCAACCGATCTTCAAGCGCAGTGGGTTGCATTAATGTCTTTGTCAGAAAGTTCATCGATTGTTACAGATACGGTATATCACGATAGATTTAGTCATATTCCTGAACTTTCAAGGTTAGGTGCTAATATAAAGGTTGATAAAAATACTGCATTCATTAGAGGTGTTACAAAATTAGTGGGTGCACCAGTTATGTCTACAGATATTAGAGCTAGTGCTTCACTCATCATTGCTGCTTTAGCAGCTAGTGGTAAAACTGAGATTAGTCGTGTTTACCATATCGATAGAGGCTACGAGAAAATTGAGAAAAAATTTTTAGGACTAGGTGCTGAAATGACTAGGGAGTTTTGATTGACAATAAAGGCTTTTATTTTGAGTAAAATAATGTATTTTTTAAACATAAGTATAGATGGTATATAATTAATGAAAGTAGTAATTATTGGTGCAGGTGAAGTTGGCTTTCATGTTGCTAAAGCTCTAAGTGAAGAGAACTATGATATTACAATAGTTGACATTGATTCAGAAAAGTGTCAAAGAGCGACAGAAAACCTTGACGTTATTGTAGTTGAAGGCAATGGTGCCAGCCCTAAAGTTTTATTAGATGCTAAAGTATGTGATGCTGATTACGTCTTGTGTCTCACAAAAGTAGATGAGATAAATTTAATTGCTTCTCAACAATCTCACGAGCTAGGTGCCAATAAAATCATTGCAAGGCTTAGAGATCAGCAATATTCATCAAGAGATAGTATAATTAAACCTGAAAAATTTGGTGTTGATATGGTTATTCACCCTGAATACGAGGTTTGCCGAGAAATAATTCAATTAATGAGGTATCCTTATGCTGTTCAAGCTAGAAGTTTCGAAGGTGGCCGATTGACCATGGTTGGTATAAGAATCGATAGATGGAAGAAGCTATTACTTGATAATAAAACCTTGTCAGAAATTTGTAAGACAACTGATAGGTTTAGATTTACAGTGGTTGCTGTATTAAGGGATAACGAATCAATTATGCCTTCCTCGGATTTTAAGTTTCGTGAAGGTGATATCGCTCACTTTGTTTTGAAATCTAAAAATATTGATAGATTGCTTGACTTATTAAATATAACTAGTTCTGTATCAGATAATATTATGATTGTTGGTGGTTCAAAAATTGGAAGAACATTAGCTGCTCAAATATCAAAAGATTATAATGTTAGACTTATAGATTATGATAGGCCAAAAGCCGGAAATATATCAACAAAATTAGAAGATGTTATGGTTGTTTATGGTGATGGAACAGATGTTGAATTTTTAAAAGCAGAGAACATACAAGAAGTTGATACTTTTATTGCAGTTACAGAAAATGAAAAGACTAATTTAATTTCTGGAATGTTAGCAAACCACCTGGGAGCAAAGCAAAGTATAATTCATGTTGTTAATACTGATTATATGCCAACTATAAAAGAAATAGGTTTTGGTGCTGTTATAAGCAAAAATTTATCAACAGCGAATTCAATATTAAGAAAACTTCATAGTGATATTTCTGATACATCGGTCGCGGCTTTTCATGAGATTGGTCTAGATGCATTTGAATTGCAACCAGAAGAGGGCAGTGAAATAACTACAAAAACTATTAATAGATTGAGTATTCCAAAAGATAGCATTATAGGTATGATTAATCATCATGGAAAAATCAGCGTAGCGCATGGAAACAGTCAATTAACCGAAGAAGACATCGCTTTAGTATTTGCAAAACCTGAAGCTAGAATAAAGATCAATAAAATGTTTATGTCATGAACTTTAAACCTATATTAAATGTTCTTGGAGCATTGCTTTTTCTAATAGGTGTTACATTGTTAATACCTATTTTAATTTCAATTTATTTTAGTGAATCAGACACACTTGGTTTTATTAATTCATTTCTAATTTGTACCTGTCTTGGTGCTCCTGTTTGGTTTTTTACTAGGAATAATAAATCTTTAAGTAATAAAGTAGGATTTGCTGTAGTTACTTTTTCTTGGATTACGGCAGCTTTAGCTGGTGCTTTGCCATTTTATTTAACAGGTGCTATTCCAAATTTCACTGATGCTTTTTTTGAGTCTATGTCTGGTGTGACCACGACTGGAGCTAGTATTATTGGAAATCCGGCTACTTTACCAAATTTACCAAATGGTATCGAGAGCCTTAGTCACGGTCTTTTGTTTTGGAGGTCATTTATTCAATGGATTGGGGGTATGGGTATTGTCGTATTCTATATAGCCATCCTTCCCATTCTAGGTTCAGGCGGAATACAATTATTTAAATTAGAAGTTCCAGGGCCTGTAGCTGACAAAATAAAGCC
>Ga0233432_10000101_pt1 | contig 74149 bp, 79 predicted proteins | sample SI_122_August201_6_FD_179870 | JGI IMG/M metagenome (GOLD analysis project Ga0233432, IMG submission 179870) | Seawater microbial communities from Saanich Inlet, British Columbia, Canada - SI_122_August2016_10_MG | ecosystem: Environmental > Aquatic > Marine > Inlet | place: Canada: British... | reverse complement strand
AACGATCAGGGCAATGATGCCCACAATTAAAACGGTTCTAGCCCGGAGTAAGAAGACCATGGCAAATAAAGCAATTGGTAAAATCAGTCAGGTTATTGGCGCGGTTGTTGACGTTCAGTTTGACGGTGAACTCCCTGCCATTCTAAACGCCCTTGAGGTCAGCAATAATGGCCAGCGGCTTGTGCTTGAAGTTGCACAGCATCTTGGTGAATCAGCTGTTCGTACCATCGCGATGGACTCGACTGAAGGTCTTGTCCGCGGCGCCGAAGCTGTTGACACTGGCGCGCCAATTACGGTTCCTGTTGGGCCTGAAACCCTTGGTCGTATCTTGAATGTTATTGGCGAGCCTGTTGATGAAGGCAAGCCGGTTAAATCCAAGAAATATTACCCGATTCACCGCGCCGCACCTGATTATGTCGATCAGTCAACCGAAGCTGAAATTCTGGTAACAGGTATTAAAGTTGTCGATCTTCTCGCGCCTTATGCCAAAGGTGGTAAGATCGGTCTGTTTGGCGGTGCTGGTGTTGGTAAAACCGTTTTGATCATGGAATTAATCAATAACGTTGCCAAGGCACATGGTGGTTACTCAGTGTTTGCCGGTGTTGGCGAGCGTACGCGTGAAGGTAACGATCTCTATCACGAGATGGTTGAATCAGGCGTTATCAAAACTGACGGGCCAGGTTCAAAAGCCGCCCTTGTTTACGGGCAGATGAATGAGCCTCCAGGTGCGCGTTCACGCGTTGCCTTGACCGGTTTGACCTTGGCTGAATATTTCCGTGATGAAGAAGGTCAGGATGTGTTGTTCTTCGTTGATAACATCTTCCGCTTTACACAGGCTGGTTCAGAAGTGTCGGCGCTTCTTGGCCGTATCCCGTCTGCGGTGGGTTATCAGCCAACATTGGCAACCGACATGGGCGCCCTGCAAGAGCGCATTACAACAACAAATAAAGGCTCAATCACTTCGGTTCAGGCGATTTATGTTCCTGCCGATGACTTGACTGACCCGGCACCGGCAGCGTCATTTGCGCACCTTGATGCCACCACTGTTTTGTCACGTCAGATTGCCGAGCTTGGTATTTATCCTGCGGTTGACCCGCTTGATTCATCATCACGCATGCTTGATCCGCGGATTGTTGGTGAGCATCACTATAATATCGCGCGTGAAGTTCAAGAAGTATTGCAGCAATATAAGTCACTTCAGGACATCATCGCCATTCTTGGTATGGATGAATTGTCAGAAGAAGATAAGCTGACCGTGGCACGCGCCCGGAAAATCCAGCGCTTCTTGTCACAGCCATTCCATGTTGCCGAAGTCTTTACTGGCGCACCTGGCAAGCTTGTCAGCCTTGAAGACACAATTGCCGGCTTTGAAGGCATCTTGAAGGGCGAATATGACCATCTTCCAGAGGCTGCCTTCTATCTTGTTGGCACGATTGAAGAGGCCATCGAAAAAGGCAAGAAACTCACTCAGGACGCAGCCTAACGGCATCGCCCCTGTTCGATCCAGCATAAGGATGCGCTAGCATGGCTGAAACGACACAATTGGAACTGGTAACACCGGCACGCATCATGGCTCAGAAATCTGTGCAGATGGTCGTTGCACCGGGCGTTGAAGGTCTGTTTGGTGTGCTGCCACGGCACGCACCATTGCTTGCTGATCTGACGCGCGGTATTGTCGAAGTGCATGAAGATGGCAAGGTCACCGATCGTTTTATGATTGATGGCGGTCTTGCTGATGTATCTGGCGAATCGGTAACGATTCTGGCAGAACGTGCCATTGATCTTGGTAGTGCTGATGCGGCGTCGCTGAAAGAAAAAGCGGCTAATGCAAATGAGGCTGAAGCGGCATTTTTGAATGCGGTCATCGCATCGCTCTAGCCATTATTCATCTGATTAAAAAGGGCTGCCAATTTTGTTGGCGGCCCTTTTTATGGTTTTGATTCATGGCGCAAGGGCGGCTAGACGAAATTAGAAAACGCCTTTAGCACATCATCATAAACATCGCGTTTGAACGGCACTGCCAGATCGACCAATTCACGCGGCTCTAGCCACCGCCATTCGCAAAATTCGGGTTCGGCCGTGTTGATGTTTATGTCCCGATCATCGCCGGTAAAGCGAAGCGCCATCCATTTTTGTTTCTGACCCTTATATTGGCCATGCCATAGCCGGTCGGCAAGTGGCAGCGGTATATCGTAATAAAGCCAATCATCATGCTCGCACAGCAATTCAGCCGAAGACGTGCCAATCTCTTCGCCCATTTCGCGCATACAGGCATCGATCACCGTCTCGCCAGGATCGATTCCCCCTTGCGGCATTTGCCATGCTTCGGCGCGGCTGTCGATGCGGCGACCGCCAAAAACCTGCTTGGCGTCATTGATTAAAAAGATGCCAACACATGGCCGGTAGGGCCGTTCATCATAGGGAATGTCACGCATGATTAAGATCCGGATTTTACATCAGTAAAAATAGAGACACCGCGAATCAAATCGAGCGCACGCGCAAGCTGATAATCAATCTTTGACTGGTCATCTGGCGGCGTATCTTTGGCTTTTTTGGCATCGGCCGGTTTGCCATCTTTGCCATTATCAAGAGCGCCTTTCAAATCTTCTTCGCGCGTGTTGCCGCCGTCCAATGTTTCAATCCGTGCCAAAGCCACCTCGATATCAGGGCTGATTCCTGTGGCCTGAATTGACGTGCCTGACGGGGTGTAATAACGCGCTGTGGTCAAGCGCATGGCGCTATTGCCGGAAACTGGAATGACGGTTTGCACCGATCCCTTGCCAAATGAACGCGTGCCAAGAAGAACCGCACGGCGATGATCCTTTAACGCGCCAGCCACAATTTCAGACGCTGATGCCGATCCTGAATTGATGAGCACAACTACCGGAAGGCCATTGGCAATATCGCCTGGCCGCGCATAAGCACGGCTGGCATTTTCGGCGTGGCGCCCGCGTGTTGAGACAATTTCGCCCTTTTCAAGAAAGGCATCACTGACCGAAATGGCCTCATTCAGCAAGCCACCCGGATTGTTGCGCAAATCAAGAACAAAGCCTTTCAGGTCTTTGCCATGTTCACGGAACATTTTTTCAACTTCTTTGGTCAGGCCAGGTGTGGTCTGTTCAGAAAAAGTGGTGATCCGCAAATAGCCAATACCGTCAAACATTTTGGCGCGTACCGAGCGGATTTTAATCGTGTCGCGTTTGAGGCTAACGTCAAATGGGTCTTTTGCGCCGCGTTTAATTGTGACGGTAACGCTTGAGCCAACTTCGCCGCGCAACCGGTCGACCGCATCATTTAGGGTCATGCCGCGGATTGGCTCGTCATTGACGGCGATGATCAAATCTTCAGGTTGCAATCCGGCTTCGGCGGCTGGCGTGTCATCAATTGGTGATACAATCTTGATCACGCCCTCTTCCATGGTGATTTCAATGCCAAGCCCGCCAAATTTGCCTTTGGTCTGGACTTGCATATCGCTGAAATGATCATTGTTTAGAAATGACGAATGGGGATCAAGCGAGGTCAGCATGCCATTGATGGCCGCTTCGACTAGATCCTTTTCATTGACTTCATCAACATAGCTTTCGCGAACACGCTGAAAGATGTCGCCAAAAAGCCCAAGCTGGCGATACACCGCATCATTCTTGCCTGACTGGGCAATTGTCAGGGTGGGAACGGCCAAACCGGCAATTACGGCGCCGCAAATAAATGGCAAAGCAGCATAGCGCATGCGGCGCCCCTGCGTTGAGAGAAAGCTGACGATTTGCATTTATTACTGCTCCTAATATCCTGCAAACATATTTAACCCGCAAACATATTTACAAATTCGGCCTGAATGCCCCGATTCTATTGTCTTATATCACGGCTTACTTATCGTGCCAGTCAATGTCTTTGCATACAACCCCAACCAGCTTCGCCATTTCGAAAGATCGCGCAAGATCATGGCAAGATTGCGCCATGGCAAAATGACCCTATGGCTTATCGGATGATAAAAGGCAGTTTCCAGTCATTAATGCGGGCTTGGCAATGCCCATCATGGCAAGCAAACTTGGTGCAAGATCGGCAAGGCGGCCATTGGCAATATTTGTGTTGGCATGACCATTGACCAAGATCAGTGGCACGCGATTGGTGGTATGGGCGGTGTGGGGTGATTCGGCCTTGCGATCCCACATCAATTCACAATTGCCATGATCGGCGGTTAGCAGCATTTGCCCGTCGGCATCACGAAGCGCCTCAACCAATTGGCCAACACATTGATCAACTGTTTCAACCGCGCGAATGGCAGCGTCAAGATCGCCCGTGTGACCAACCATGTCAGGATTGGCGAAATTGATAATTAACATATCATGGGCCTTGGCTTTGATGCTGGTAAGTGCGGTTTGCAAAATATCATGCGCGCTCATTTCGGGCTGCAGATCATAGGTGGCAACCGATGGCGAGGCGACCATTTCGCGGTCTTCGCCCGGTTGTAGCGCCTCTTCGCCACCATTAAAGAAAAAAGTCACATGCGGGTATTTTTCGGTTTCGGCAAGCCGCAGCTGGCGTTTACCAGCACGCGCAACAATTTCGCCAAGCGTGTCATGCAGTTCCAATGGCGGATAGAGCGTCACCATGTGATCATCAAGCGATTTCGAATAGCTGGTCATGCCTGCCATGCCAGCAAATGTGACGGGCTGGGTGGTGCAGCCAGTGCTTGCCGGGTCACAAAAACAATTTAACAGCTGGCGGGCGCGATCGGCGCGAAAATTCATCATCACGATGCCATCGCCATCGCGCATGCCCTGATAGCCGTCAATCACTGTTGGGGTGATGAATTCATCACCTTCACCGCGCCCGTAGCCCGCCTCAAGCGCCGTTAGCGCATCAATGGCGAAGATCGGAGCCCGCGCGCCTATAATCGCGTCATAGGCGGCCTGTGTACGCTCCCAGCGGCTATCACGATCCATTGCGAAATAGCGGCCAATCAGGCTGGCGATAAAGGCGCCCTTTGGCAAGGCAGCCACAAAAGCGGGTAAATCCTGTTTTGCTGCTTGCGGTAACGTATCGCGGCCATCGGTAAAGCCATGCACCGCTACCGGTATGCCAGCATCGACCAGCCCGGTTATGACAGCCAGAAAATGATCTTGATGTGCATGGACCCCACCTGGTGATAACAGCCCCATGACATGGGCTGTGCCGCCCGAGTTCCGAAGCTTTGTCGCAAGTGCAATAAGATCGGGATGCGTTGCCAGCGACCCATCTTTGACGGCGGCATTCAGGCGCGGCAAATCCTGCATCACCACGCGGCCTGCGCCAATATTCATATGACCAACTTCGGAATTTCCAACCTGTCCATCAGGCAGTCCGACATCGGCACCAGATGCGGCAAGAAGGCTATGAGGCTGGCTTGCAATCAGCGCGTCAAATACGGGCGTTTTGGCAAGCGCAACGGCGTTATGTTCTTGCTCGGTACGATGACCCCAGCCATCCATGATGCACAGGACAACCGGGCCGTGCGAGGGGTGATAAGTGACCATGACGAACTTATAATCTCAGCGTTGATTGATGTACAGATAAACTGTGAGGCCAAACGAAACTGTCGCGCCGAGGCGTCGTCATGATCCAATCACTCGGCGCGGTGATAGGGATGACCAGCCAGAATCGAGCTTGCGCGATAAAGCTGCTCGGCAAGCATTGCCCGAAACAGCATATGTGGCCATGTGGCGCGGCCAAAGGCAATGGTGCGTTCGGCCTTTTGGCGCATGGCATCAGCATGGCCATCAGCCCCGCCAATGGCAAAACAGGCTGCTGCAAACCCGCCATCACGCCAGCCGCCAATCAAGGCGGCAAGATCTTCTGAAGAATGATCCTTGCCGCGTGGATCAAGAACCGCCAAGGCGGCGCCATCGGGCATGGCGCGTAACAGGCGGCTGGATTCATCATCGGTTCGTTTTTGGCCTGGAGGAAATTTGGATTCGACTTCAATCAGGCTGCCGCCTTGCGGCAAGCGCGATAGCCAGCCCTGCGTCAGGGTGTTTTCAGGCGAAGCGCGGCCTTTGCCAATTGCGAGAATAAACAGCTGCATTGATCGGCTCCGATTCGCCTTTTGCCGTTTGGGCGATGCCTTTAGGCGTCGCTGCCAACCTTGACAATTTCAACCGACATATCATCGACCCACATCCGTTCCAGCCCGTAAAATTCACGAACTTCAGGACGGAAAATATGAACGATTACATCATTGGCATCAAGCAGTACCCAATCGGCTTGTCGCAGACCTTCAAGGCCAAGAATATCGACCTTTTCCTGCTTTAGCTTGAATTCAATATGTTCTGCCATGGCGGCAACTTGCCGAGATGATGCCCCTGACGCAACAACCATATAATCGGCCATTGCAGATTTACCTTGTAACGGAATTGTCAGGATGTTTTCGGCTTTGTCGTCGTCAAGAGAGGTTGTGATCAAACGAAGGATCTGGTCTGCGTTTAATGCAGTTTGCGCTTTAGAAATGGGTATCTCCTGTCAAAATGTTCAAGCCCCTTTATTGCGGGCCTCGGTCGGATTTAGGCGTTTGCGCTTTGCGCTTGCTGCCGAATCTCCGTGGCCGAAGCCGCGTGACGTTGTCCAGCTATAAAGCACCAGCTCGGCAGTTTCAAAGATCTAGTTGCAATGGCGTGGCGCATTTTCGCAACCCGATAACGCCGTCCGAGCAACCACCGACCAGCCGCTATAGCCCTCAGAGAATAGCTTGGACGGTCGATAACGGCAATGGGTAGTAGACGAATCATGTCTTGATGCCGGTGCCAGCGCGTAAACTGATCTAGATTATCGGCGCCCATGATCCAGATAAGACGCGCAAGCGGCATTGTTTTTCTTAAATAACTCAATGTGTTATATGTATAGTTTTGGGGTAGGCCAGCCTCGGGGGTCAAAACCCGCAAAAACGGGTAAGCCGCGGCAATTTTACGAGCATGTGCCAGCCTTGTGGCAAGTGATTCCATGCCAGCGGTACTTTTGAGCGGATTCTGCGGGCTGACAAGCCACCAGATTTGATCAAGATTCAAAGCGCGACGTGCCTCTAGCGCAACATGAATATGGCCATCATGCGCCGGATTGAACGAGCCGCCAACAAGGCCTATTTTCAGGCATGTCCGGCTGTGAAACAGCAACGGCATTTGATGAAGATGTCTAGCTGCGTGTCTGGCCATTACCACGAACAACATATTTGAAGCTTGTTAATTGTGCCGCGCCAACAGGCCCCCGCGCATGTAATCGCCCGGTGGCAATACCAATTTCGGCGCCCATGCCAAATTCGCCGCCATCGGCAAATTGCGTCGAGGCGTTATGCATGACAATGGCACTATCGACCTCGGCAAAGAACTGCGCTGCGGCGGTGGCTGATTCGGTGATAATGGCATCGGTATGTGCCGACCCATATTTGGCGATATGGGCAATTGCCGAATCAATATTCTCGACAATGGCGACCGATAAGATCGCATCTAGATATTCGGTATAAAAATCGGTTTCGGTGGCAGGCGTCATGGCTGGCACAAGGTCACAAGACGCAGCATCACCACGAAGCGCGCAGCCAGCCGCCAAAAGATCATCGGCAATATCGCCAAGAAGATCATCGGCAATGGCGGCATCAATAAGCAATGTTTCTGCCGCACCACAAATGCCGGTTCGCCGCATTTTGGCATTTAACGCGATTTGCCGTGCCTTTTTCGGATCGGCATCAGCATGAATATAGATATGGCAAATACCTTCAAGATGGGCAAAAACAGGAACACGCGCTTCGGTCTGAACGCGCTCGACAAGCGAGCGACCACCACGGGGAATCAGCACGTCAATGCCGCCAACCGCGCCAAGCATGGCACCAACGGCCTGTCGGTCGGTTGTCGGCACCATCTGCACCGCATCACGCGGCAGGCCAGCCGCAGCAAGCCCATCACCCATAATGCTGGCAAGCAGGCTGGCGGTAAGCTGGCTATCACTGCCACCGCGCAAAATCGCAGCATTGCCAGCGATAATACATAATCCAGCGGCATCAATTGTGACATTCGGCCGTGATTCGTAAATGATGCCAATTACCCCAAGCGGTGTTGACACCCGCGCAATATCAAGCCCGCTTGGCTGTTGCCAGCGCGCTAATTCATGGCCAATTGGGTCGGCCAGGCGAATCATCGCCTCAAGGCCGGTTGCCATAGCTTCAACGCGTTCGTCATTCAAGGTCAACCGGTCAATAAAGGCGCCGCTGATACCGCTTGCCGTCGCCGCGGCAACATCTTTTGCATTGACCTCAAGAATGGCGGCAATTTGGGCGCGAATCTGATCTGCTGCAGCTTGAAGGGCGGCGCATCTTGACGCAAAATCACTTTTGCCAAGAACCGATTGGGCAGCGCGTGATCTTGTGACCATCGCCCCGATCAGGGCGGTGGCATCACTGATTTTGTCTAGTTGCTGTGCCATGATCTTTCCTGTTTTTTGGCCTGTTTTTCGGCCTGTCTTCTGTCTAGCTGGCGTTTTGCCTTAGCTGTCACTCATGACCAGATTATCGGCATGGATCATTTCATCACGCTCACGATAGCCTAGCACGGATTCGATTTCATTGCTTTTATGACCGCGAATCGCAATTGCATCTTTATGGCCATAGCTTGACAGGCCATGCCCGATGATCAAACCGGCGCTATTTTCAATCTCGATCAAATCGCCACGTTCGAATTGACCATTAACGGCGATAACACCGGCTGGCAAAAGCGATCGTCCGGCGCGAAGTGCGCGTGCCGCCCCATCATCAATGCGGATCGTCCCTTTGGGGGTAAGCGCACCGGCAATCCATTGTTTGCGGGCTGTGTGCGGGCTTAGCGCTGCGGCAAAGATCGTGCATCTTGCCCCAGCTTCTAGCCGAGATAGTGGCGCTGGGCTTTGCCCGTTGCAGATAATCATCTGGCAACCAGCAGATGTGGCAATACGCGCCGCTTCAAGCTTGGTCACCATACCGCCAGAAGCATAGGCGGCATTGGCCGGCCCTGCCATGGCCATGATGTCAGGGGTAATTTGTGCAATCTCGCTAATATGGGTCGCGCTGTTGTCGCCGTTCGGATTGGCCGTATAAAGCCCATCAACATCAGACAGAAGAACCAGTAAATCAGCCCCAATCATCGCGGCAACACGCGCCGCAAGCCGGTCATTATCGCCAAAGCGAATTTCTGCCGTGGCAACCGTGTCATTCTCATTGACCACCGGCACGGCATTTAGCTGCAAAAGCGCCATCATCGTCGTGCGCGCATTGAGATGTTTGCGCCTTGTTTCGGTATCATCGGGCGATAGCAGAATTTGCGCTGTTTGCACTTGATGCGCACCAAGCGCGTCCATCCATGCATGCGCCAGCAACACTTGGCCTGTTGCTGCTGCTGCCTGTTTTTCCTGCAATTTCAATTTACTGTGATTTATATTCAGTAAACGCCGACCAAGCGCGATGGCGCCGCTTGATACCACCACAACATCTTTTCCGGCTGCTTTTAGCCGCGCGATATCGGTGGCGATGCCGCTTAGCCATGCTGTATTGATGGCGTTTTGATCCTCGTCAACAAGAAGGGATGATCCAACTTTGATAACAATGATTTTCGCATCATCGAAAATATGTTTCTGCGTCGCTGATGTTACGGTGACCATGGCACAGCCTCTTCGGGCTCCGCTTCTTTGGCCCGACTTGTTTCAATCACATTGATAAGCTGGCGAAGCATCGTTGTGACGCCGCTTCCCGTTACTGACGATAATGCCAGCACTTGCCCCGCGCCTGCTTCTTGCAACGCAATGGCAAGGTCGGCAGCGTAATCTTCTGGCGTTGCGTCCAATTTGGTCAGCCCGACAATTTCCGGCTTGTCATAAAGATCGCCGCCATAGGCTTTGAGTTCATTGCGAAGCATTTTCCATGCGGCAACAGGGTCTTCGCCCGTGGCATCAATAAGATGCAGCAAAATCCGGCATCGTTCGACATGTCCCAAAAACCGATGTCCAAGACCAGCGCCTTCATGCGCGCCTTCGATCAGGCCGGGGATATCAGCCATGACAAATTCCTTGCCATCAATGCCAACGACGCCAAGATTGGGATGAAGTGTGGTAAAGGGATAATCGGCAATTTTAGGCCGTGCCGCCGAAACCGCGCTTAGGAAGGTGGATTTTCCAGCATTCGGCATGCCAAGAAGACCCGCATCGGCAATGAGTTTCAGCCGAAGCCAGACCCACATTTCTTGGCCTTCTTCGCCAGGTTGTGATTTCCGCGGTGCGCGATTGGTTGATGATTTGAAAAAGGCATTGCCCTTACCGCCGGTGCCGCCCTTGGCAAGAATGATGGTCTGCCCCTCATAGGTCAGATCGGCAAGCACTGTTTGCTGATCATCCGATAGGACTTGCGTACCAATCGGCAGACGCATGATCACATCTTTGCCCGACGCACCGCTGCGGTCACGTCCGGCACCCGGACGGCCCGATTCGGCTTTGAAATGCTGTTGATAGCGATAATCAATAAGCGTGTTCAGGCCATTAACCGCCATTGCCACAATATCGCCGCCGCGGCCGCCATCGCCGCCATCAGGCCCACCCAAAGGCACATGCGCTTCACGCCGAAAGCTGATTGCCCCCGGCCCGCCATGCCCTGAACGGGTGTAGATTTTAGCCTGATCGAGAAATTTCATTACAACGGTTCCGATTTGTCATTCGGGGGGTTTGATGCGGCAAGGTGATCGCCGATATCTACCACGACCATCATTGCTTTGCCGTGGCGAGATGGTTCACCCGATAAATAAAAGGGGAATAACAATTGTCATCCCCCTTCAACTATTGCACGGCTGCCGGTATAAACCGCCCTTCGTGCATCATTTTTCGATGCCAAAGGCGCTATTCAGCAGCCTCGGCCATCGGCTCAACAGCCACAAACATCTTGCCACCTGATTTTTCACGGAAAGCAACCTTGCCTTCGATCAGTGCAAATAATGTGTGATCTTTGCCCATGCCGACATTTAGTCCGGGATTCACCTTGGTTCCGCGCTGGCGAACAATGATATTGCCAGCAAGAACGCTCTCGCCACCAAATTTCTTTACACCAAGTCTGCGGCCAGCCGAGTCGCGACCGTTTCTGGAACTACCGCCTGCTTTTTTATGTGCCATTTTCTACCAACCTTCTATCAGTTCATAACCGCGATTGCGGTATCATCTTTATCTAGTCTTTTTTTGCGGCTTTTTTCGCTGCTGGCTTTTTTGCCGCGGCGGCCTTTGGTGCCGCTTTTTTCGGTGCAGCTGCTTTTGGTGCTGCGGCCTTTTTGGCAGGCGCATCACTTGCTTCGGCTTTTTTCGGTGCGGCCTTGGCAGCAGGTTTTGCTGTTTTCAGGCTTTTCGCGTCCTCGGCAATATCAATGATCTTCAGCAGGGTTAGATCCTGACGATGACCTTGAGTCCGCCGATGGTTTTTCCGACGCTTGCGGCGGAAGATAATGATTTTCGGCCCGCGTGTCTGGCGGATAACCGTTGCGCTGACGCCAGCGCCGTCAACAAGCGGTGTGCCAATCGTAACTTTGTCGCCATCGCCAAGCATGACGATGTCGTTCAAAATGATTTGTTCGCCTTCTTCAGCGGACAGACGTTCCACCAGAATGGTGTCATCCTTTGAAACGCGATATTGTTTGCCACCGGTCTTCACCAAAGCGTACATGGCGATCTTCCTTACCTAAACAGTTTGGTGGCGAAAGACCCGCGATACCCGCAAAAGCCTTTAGTCACCACAATCATCTCATCAGCTGTGGACGGGGATTCCGACCAGTCGCTTTTTCCCCACCAATGGGGCAGCGGCGCCTAAACAACAATGTCAAAGCGCGACAGCGGGCTGGAATATACGCTTTGCGGCCTCGCTGTCAAGTGTCCAGATGCTTTTGTTCCCCTTTTCTATCATGGTTTTACGCCGCGTCATTGCCTTGGTTTCGAGCGGGCTGCGGCTGGTGATGCATGCAATGGCGATTGGCGGCCAGTTTTGCTGCATCCGCAATGGCTATGTCGTCAAGGCCAATTAGCCGCCGGCAAAGGGGCCGTCGCGCCCCGGATCAAAGGGATGCTGCGCCATTTCGAGATGCAGCCTTGATCCATCCCACGGGTTTTGGGCAACAACATCCATATTCAATTCAATGCCAAGGCCCGGCGTCGTTGGCGGAATGATGTGACCATCTTCCCAACAAAGCGGTGATGTTAGCAAGGTGGCATGAAACCCATCCATTTTCTGAATTGATTCGAGAATCAGGAAATTGGGAATCGAGGCGGCAAGCTGGATATTGGCAGCGGCAACAACAGGCCCGCAATAAAGATGCGGGGCAATCTGTGCATAATAAGGCTCGGCAATGGCGGCAATCTTCTTGGCTTCTAAAATACCGCCAGCGCGTCCAAGATTCGGCTGTAAAATGGCCGCTGCCCCGCATTGCAGGACGCGCGAAAACTCATATTTGCTGCATAGCCGTTCGCCAGTGGCGACCGGAATTGAGGTGGCGCTTGCCACTTTGGCCATGGCTTCGGGCATGTCAGGCGGTGTCGGTTCTTCAAACCATAACGGGTCGAATGCTTCGAGCCGCTTGGCCAGTCGAATGGCGCCAGCCGGGGTAAATTGGCCATGTGTGCCAAACAGCAAATCGGCGCGGTCACCAACGGCCGCCCGAATCTTGCGGCAAAAATCTTCTGACCGGCGAAGCGCGTCCAAATCTGGTTGGCGACCATCAAAAACACTGTAGGGGCCAGCCGGATCAAATTTAACAGCGGTAAAACCCTCACTGACATAACCGGCGGCGGCTTCGGCGCTGGCGCTGGCATCATTGTAAAAGCTGGCTGCATCTTGATCGGCGCGCGGGTAAAGATAGGTATAGGTTCGCAGCCGGTCATTCACCTTGCCACCAAGAAGATCATAGACGGGCCGATCAAGCGCCTTGCCGACAATATCCCAGCAGGCCATTTCCAGCCCGCTGACAACGCCTTGCATTGACGGGTCGGGCCGGTGCGAAAATCCCGATCCATGGGCGCGACGCCAGAATCGTTCAATTTCAAATGGATTTTGATCTTCAAGATAGCGGCCAAAAACATCAGCCGCCATTGTTGAGACGGTTTCTGGGGCAAAGCTGGCAGCATAGATTTCGCCAAATCCGCGAATGCCGCAGGCGGTCTGCAAAACCACAAAAATGAAATAACGGCCGCCAAAGCCGGGTGGCGGCGTCTTCACAATATGTGTTTCAATCGTCTGAAGTTTCATAATGTCGACCGCCAAGCTTGCTGTTTTACGATGTCAAAGCGCACCGTTTCAAAAGCATCATATGGGTATGATTTGCAGGCAAGAAAAAACTTTTATGACGGGCTGGAAACGGGCGGTGCCAACTTGACAGAAAATGCCAATGGCCAGCTTGATAGGGGCTTAAACATGGTTTGGCTTGGCTGTCATGTGATGGATCAGTGTAAAGCGCAACCGCATCGCCAGATATTGCATTCATTTATAGCTGGTGTGATCAAGAAGGCGTAATTTTAGAAAGGGATATTTAACAAGGCAGATATGACAGTTTGGGAAGTTACCCTAGGGCTTGCGTTTTTTTTCGTGCTTTATTTAGGTGCCCTGGCAATTTACGAATTAATCACGATTATAGATAGGTGGTGGTACAGGTGGCGCACAAAAATGCGTAACAAGCATTAATTTCCGTTAGCCGGCGATAATAAAATCGTCAAACCGGCGTGTTTTTTTGTGAACCACAATCCAGCAGCCCAGCTACAGGAAGCTTTGAAGGGGTAGGCCTGTTTGATCATGGATAAAAAGGCATAGTGTATTGATTGATAGGCCTGTTTCCGCTGAAATATCCCGCAATGTTAAACCGCGAGTTTGTCGTATTTCTAAGAGATCAAAAAGCAAATCGTAAAGGAGGCGCGAATGATGTTATGTCATCACGGCGGCATCGGGGCCGCTATCTATGTTTAACTGGCTTGGTGCAAAGGCCGGGCGTGCCGCTATTTTCGGGCTGATTGCAGGTCTCGGCATTGGCGGCGCCGTTGGTTTTGGCCTTGGGGTATATTTTTTGCCGATTCTAACCGCCGGTCCGGGTCTTGATCAGGCGGCGTTGCAGGCGCTTGCCACCAGTGCTGAACGGCGCGGCAGATTCATTCCTGATCTGCCCGGCTCGGATGCGCTTCATTGGGGCGATGGCACCATCATGCTAAATAGCAATCAAATCTGGCTTGATGGCGTAATTTCACCCGGCCCTGATTACCGGCTGTATCTCGCGCCGCAATTTGTTGATCATGGCGCGGCCTTTCTGGCGATCAAGGCCGAATCACGGCAAATAGGCGCGGTGCAGACATTTGAAAATTTTGCGCTGGATATGCCACCAGCCATTGATCTTGACGAATATGATGCGGTGGTTATCTGGTGCGAGGCTTTTAAACAATTCATCACTGCGGCGCGACTGGAAAATTAGGCTGTTTGCCTCTATGCTCTGCTAGCGATAGGCCGGCGACGGGATTTTGCCTATTGTTACGAATCAGGTGCAAAAGAGGGTGTCGCAGTGCTGGCTGAGATAAAACAGGTCGAGATAAAGCAGGTCAAGATTCCGGCTGCAGATGCGCTTGATCTTGATGCGGTGATGGCAATCTATCATGCCTTACGCCCGATCATGCCAGCGGCAGGCAGGGACGGCGCGTGTCGAACAGCGCCGCGGCTTATTGATATTTTGGATGAATTTGATGGGCTGATTCTAGATGGCTATGGGGTAATCAATATTGGTGATGGCCCGATCGAGGGAATCAAAACATTGCTTGATGCCGCTGCCAGTAAGGCCAAGCCGGTACTCGTTCTAACCAATGGCGGCAGTTTTTCAGCCGAACGGGCATTTGCCAAATATCAGGGCTGGCAGCTTCCGATCAAGCGTGATGATGTTTTATCCAGCCGTGATGCGCTTGTTGCCCAGCTTGCCGGATCGCCTGAAACACCGTTGGCAATCGATGGTGTTATTGGTTGTTTTGGGCGGGTGATTGAACCGCTTGCTGGCAAAAATATGATTATTTATGGCCGTGATGATGATTTCTGGAAGCGGGCTGATGCTTTTGTCTTTTTGGGGGCAATTGAATGGGGCGATTCGGATCAGGCGGCTTTTGAAGCGGCAATGATGACGCGCCCGCGTCCGGTTCATATTGCCAATCCTGATGTCACGGCACCGCAGGCCAATGACCAATTTTCCGCCGAGCCAGGCTATTGGGCAGCCCGCTTGATGCAACAGGCGGCGATTCGTGCGATAAAGATTGATGTCAAATGGTATGGCAAACCCTATCAGCCCGCCTTTGATTTGGCGCTGGCACGGATGGCGATGGTGCTTGACCGGCCCCTAAACCGCAAACGCATTGCTATGGTTGGCGATAGCTTACATACTGACATACTCGGAGGGAATGCCGCAGGCATGACAAGTGTTCTGGTCACTGATCACGGATTGTTCCGGTCAAGCGCGGCATTGCCTTATTGTACGGCTTGCAACATTCGCCCCGATTGGATGGTCAATAGCCTTTAGGGCAATGTGGATATTTTGGAGTTGCGTTATGGATCGGCGGTTAATTTTACAAGGTTTGGAATGCCAAGCCTCGATTGGCATATATGAGGCCGAGCGTGTCAAACCGCAACGGATCAAAATCGACGCTGAAGTGCGGCTCTATCCGGCAACCGAACCTGTTGATGATAAGGTTGATAGCACGCTGAATTATGACCTTATCCGTGAAACGATTCTAAAGATTGTTGCGGCGCGTCATTATGATCTTCAAGAAACCTTGGCGCGAAGTTTGTTTGACGCGTTGCGGGCGTTGGATGATGTGCAATCGGTTCGGATTCGAACAGCCAAACCTGATGCCTATAGTGATTGTGAGACCATTGCCTATCAGCTGAGCAATCTCTAGCTGGATCTAGCCAAGCCGATCGAGCTTGGCTTTTAATTGGTCAAATTCATCGCGGATCAGTTTTAGGTTATCAGCCGTGGTAACTTCATTTGCTTTGGCTGTGCCACCGCCGCTGCTGCGGATGGCGTCAAAACTGGCGCCAAGCGCGTCTTCGGCTTGGCCCTGATGATCAAGAAATGCATTCATCGACCGTTCGAGATAGCGCGATAAAATGGGTTCCATCTTGTCACCATAAAAGCGGATAAGCTGTTGCAAAACGCCAACAGAAAGCAATTTATGACCTTCAGTTTCAATTTCGAGAATGATCTGTAAAAGGGTGAACCGCGTTAAATCTTGACCATTTTTCGCGTCAACAACCCGAAAATCAAGGCTGTTTTTCACCATCAGTTTTAAATCATCGATGGTGACATATCGCGATGCGTTCGTGTCATAGAGGCGGCGATTCGCATATTTGCGAATGACCACTTGATTTGCGGCTTGCTTTGGCGTCATAAACATCTCGGAAATTGTGTAAGGCAACACTGCTAGCAAATGTTTGCCAAAGACGCAATGTTGCAGTGCAAAATAATTTTTTGCAATATAGGTCTTAATTCCTGGCAAACAAAATGCAGTGCAGCAAAGGGGTCAAGATCGGATGTATGATGATATCGCCGAATTCAAACGGTTTTATCAAACCAGACTTGGTCAAAATGTCGCCGATCTTATTCGGCGTCAGCTTGACCTGTTTTGGCATGCCGGATCACCCCTATCATCGGCTTTTTTGGGATATGCCCAGCCTTGCCTCGATCATGCGTCGCCGGTGCCGTTTGGGCTTATGCCGGCGCGCCGTGGTGCGACGTCTTGGCCGGTTTCATCATTGGTACGCAATTGTCTTGTCGATCCGCTAACCCTGCCGCTTCCCGATGTTCATCTTGACCGTCTTTTGCTGGTTCATGCTTTGGAATTCGAACATGATCCGGGGCAATGTCTTGATGAATGTTGGCGGGTTCTTGACGGGTCTGGGCGATTGCTGGTTATTGTGCCAAACCGAAGCGGCCTATGGGCCAAAGCCGAGCGCACGCCCTTTGGACATGGTCGCCCCTATTCGGGCCGGCAGCTTCGCAGGCTATTGCAGCTGCATGGATTTATCCCGCGTCAAACCCGCCATATTGCGTTTATGCCGCCCTTGGCTGGCCCGTTTTTTCAGCGTTTTGCCCCTGCTATTGAACGAATCGGCAGCCGTTGGTGGCCAGCAATGGGCGGCGTTCTTCTTGTCGAGGCTGATAAAATGCTCTATGCACCTTCGGGAAAGGCAAGTAGAGTGAAGCGCCGTGAAACCGCCGCTGCGCCTGTATTGGTGGGGCAATCTCGCGGGGCGTTGTCGCCAAAAATCTGAATCGCGGCCGCGGCCATATCTGGCTGAAAACCGCATAACATGGCCTTGATCGAAGGAAATTGGTTTAGAAGGCTGGGAAGATTGGGTATGAGTGAAGATCTGAGCCAATTGCGAAGTGCCATCGATAATCTTGATAATGAGATTTTACAGGCCTTGGCCAAGCGCATGAAATTATCCGATCAGGTGATTGCCGCCAAAAATGGCGCCGCTGCCTTTCGCCCGGGCCGCGAGGCCGCCTTGGTGCGCCAGCTTGTGATCAATAGCAAGGCCAATGGCCAAGACCTGTCGCCAGCAATTATTTTGGGCGTTTGGCGACAGATTATGGCGGCCAGCCTTAATCGGCAAAATGGCGATCTGGCCTTTGCCGTCCATGGCATGGTGATGCCCGCTGCTGCATGGCATATGGGAAGCGCGCTTGTGGCAACAAGCTTTGACCAAATGGGGCCGTTATTGGATGCGGTTGCAACGGGACAATGCCGTTATGGGCTGGTACCTGCCAATCATGAAATCGAGGCGCTTTTAGCGGCGATGGATAAGCACCCGCATCTATCAATCATCGCCCGTACCCCGCTTTATGATATGCCGTCACTGCATCCTGCCTATATTATTGCCGATTACTTGCCAGACCCGTCTGGTGATGACATAAGCCTTTACGCTGTGCCAGCGGCAAACGGTTTTGCCTTGACGATGATTGATGGTCATCATGGCAATGACGCTTTGGTCGATGCGCCAGCCAATCTACCGCGCGATGCCCGCCTTGTTGGAATCTATGCGCGCTAGACCCTAGCGAAGCTTAATGGCTGAACAGCAATGACCTAGAATGAAAGCAAAAGAATGACAGTAATTTACGACAAGGTGGTGGTGATCGGCATGGGGCTGATTGGCGCTTCGATTGCGCTTGCGGTGCGCCGTGGCGGGCTTGCCACGACGATCATTGGCAGTGACCAATCGCCCGAAGTGGCGGCCACGGTTGCGCGTCTACAGCTTGTTGATTCATTCGAGGCCGATGCGGCACATGCGGTTGCTGATGCCGATCTTGTCATTATGGCGGTGCCGGTTGGCGCGGTTGGCAAAATTGCCGAACAGATTGTGCCGCATATGAAATCGGGTGCGGTGCTAACCGACACGGGATCAACGAAAAGATCGGTTGTTCGCGATGTTGGCCCGCATTTACGCGATGATATTATCTGGTTGCCGTCGCATCCGCTTGCCGGAACCGAACATTCAGGGCCGGGCGCAGGCTTTGAATCGCTTTTTGATAAACGCTATTGGATTATCCTTCCGCTTGACGCTGATGAAGCCGACGTGATGCGGTTTGAATCCTTTATTACCGGTCTCGGGTCGGTCACCGAACGGATGAGCCCTGATTATCATGACAAGGTGTTGGCGCTAACCTCGCATTTGCCGCATTTGATTGCCTATACGATTGTTGGCACTGCTGTTGATCTGGAAACGCAGCTCAAAAATGATGTGATCCGCTTTTCGGCGTCAGGATTCCGCGATTTTACCCGCATTGCCTCGTCTGATCCGGTGATGTGGCGTGACGTATTTTTGAATAATGACACGGCTGTTCTTGAGATGCTGCAGCGTTTTTCCGAAGATCTTACCTATCTTCAACGCGCCATTCGCTGGCAAGAAGGTGACAAGCTGGAAGAATTATTTTCGCGCACCCGCGAAATCCGGCGATCAATCATTGATGCGGGTCAGGATTAAATGGGCCATTGGCTCGGTTAGATATTTTGCATATTCGCGGGCTAAAAGCCGGATGATTGGCGGGGTTTTCCACCAGATATCCAGATCAAGATCATCGGGGCTAACCGGCCAGTAAGATAGCGCAATATCAGGCAATTTCCGGGTAAAAATGGCTTTGGCGCGGGGCATATGGTAATTCGCCGTTACCAGCCGCAATGATCTGAACCCATTTATCTGCGCCCATTTGCCTGCGGCAACCGCATTACCTCTTGTATCGCCTGCTTGAAATTCCAGCGTCACGCAGCAGTCAAGAAGGGCTGTTTCACGTGGGTCTAGATTGAGCTCATCGGCAAGAATGGCTTTGCTGACCCCTTGCCCGACACCTGACACTAAAAGCGCCTTGCCTGCGCCGCTTTGCAAAAGATCAAACCCATCGGCAAGCCGTTGCTGGCCGCCGGTGATCACAACAATGCCATCAGTGGCGCCGTTGGCAAGGGGTGCTGGTTTGGGAAGGGTAAGAACAAAATGCTGCAAGCCAGCCATAAATAAGGCGCATCCAAGAAGCAGGACGATCAATAGTGATTTTGCCGCCATCTTGGTCTGTGCCAATGAAACTGTTTTAAACCTCATCATAGCGCTATTGATAATATGAATCTGGCCGAAATGGCTAGCCTAATTCGCGATTGCGCTATTTGTGCAAAATCTTGCTTGCAGTAGAAGCAAATTAGAAAACTCTAAAACAAGAGAATGCTATGTTGCTGACCTGCCCACAATGTGAAACGATTTTCCGCGTTGATCGTCTTCGCCTGCATCCGGCAGGACAGCCCGTTCATTGCATGATTTGTGATCATATTTGGACAGCACGGCTTGTGATCAGTGGCGACCGGCAGGATACGTCGAGCTTTGTTTCGTATTTTCACAAGATGCGTTTACCGGTGATCGCGGTCTTGATATGCGCTGGATTGATTGCATCGCTGATCAAAAGCCGCGCCATTTTGACAGCTTATTTTCCCGGATTAATTGCTGGCTTTCACCAGATTGGTCTTCCCATAAGGCCGCCAATTGACTCGCTTCTTGTGGTCAATCTTGATGGGTCCTATGCTGGTGAAATGTTGCGTCTTCGTGGCGCGCTTCGCAATATCGGATCATGGTCCGGGCATGCTGCGCCATTGCGGGTTAGGGTCACAAGTCCGGATGGGGTGATTTTGAATGAAACCGTGATCAGGCCCGATGACCGGATCATTGCGGCCAATCAGCAAAGCCCGTTTTTTGTGCAGCTTGATATTGATGCAGGTGCCAAGGCTGAAGTCAGTGTTATCCCGATTTCACGGCCTATTTTTGACTAGGGATCAGTCTTTTGCCGCTGTGGTAAAATCGGGGATCACTTCATCATTGATCATTTCGGCAATTGGTCTTGCGCCGCGCAATAGATGCGCTTTGCCGTCAAGAACCATTATTTCGGCGGCGGGTGACCGGCTATTATAGCTAGATGCCATGACCGCGCCATAAGCACCAGCGGACATCACCGCCAACGCGTCACCATTTGTCAGATCGGGCATGTCACGATCAAGCCCGAGATAATCGCCAGTTTCGCAAACTGGCCCAACAATGTCGGCCTTGCCGGTTGATGGTTGTGGCGCGGCAAGTGGCCAAATGGCGTGATGCGCCTCATATAAAGTTGGTCGCAACAGGTCATTCATTGCCGCATCAACAATGACAAACCGCTTATTATCGCCCTGTTTGACATAAATCACTCTGGTCACCAGAACGCCATTATTGGCAATGATGGCGCGGCCCGGTTCGAATCCAAGGGTAAAGCCCTGATCCTTGAAAAGACGTTCGACCAGCTTGCCATAGGCAGTGAAATCGGTAGGGCCAGCCATGTCATAATCAACCCCGACGCCGCCACCTAGATCAAGATTCGGCACTGGCATTCCGGCATCGCGCAATTCATTGGCAAGCGCCAAAAGCGCCGAATAGGCCGCTTCAAAAGGCGCTAGGTTGCGAATTTGTGATCCGATATGAACGGCCAGACCGGCAGGCCGGATATGTGGATCATCGCACAGAACGCGATAAAGGTCGCTTGCTTCACGCTGATCGGTTGAGATGCCGAACTTAGTATCGCGCTGACCGGTTGAAATTTTCGCATGGGTTTCAGGATTGACATCAACATTCACCCGCAACGCCACAGGTGCCACAACATCCATATCGGCGGCAATGGCGCTAATTGCGGCGACTTCGGGGGCGGATTCGGCATTGATCTGGCCAATGCCACGAGCCAATGCTTGGCGGATATCATCATCGGTTTTACCAACGCCGGAAAACACCATATCTGCCGGATCAATACCGGCGGCCCGCGCGCGGGCCAATTCACCTGAAGACACGATATCCATTCCGCCGCCAAGCCGTCCGATAAGTGCCAGAACCCCAAGCGCCGAATTTGCCTTCATGGCGAAATGCACCTTGCCAGATACCGGCGCCACGGCGGCTTGAAACTGGGTAAAGGCCTCGGTGATGCCGCTGCCTGAATAGACATAAAGCGGCGATCCATAGGTTGTGGTAATATCGGCAAGGGATAACCCGTCAACGCATAGCTGTTGGCTGTCATCACGGTAAAAAGCGCACATAATGGCTGTTGCTCCTAAAGTGCCAAACCTAGCTGGCGGGGGTTTCGGTCTGGCTTGCGGCCGGAATGTCAGATGGCCGATAAGGATCGCCGCGCTTGCCACAGGCGGCAAGGCCAAGCGTTAGCATCAGGCCGATCAGGCTGCCAAGAATGAGTTTGCGTTGCATAACGGCTCCTTTAACGGGTTGTGATTGCCTTATTGAATGGCAAAGCGTTGGCGTGCATCAGCAATTCGTGCACGCACTTCATCAGGTGCGGTGCCGCCAAAGCTGGTCCGCGCTGCGGCCGCATTTGCCACGGAAAGCAGTCCGATGATATCGGGTCTGATTCGTGGTTCGATGGCTTGTAATGCGTCAAGGCTCAACGCTTCAAGATCAAGCCCTTTGGCGGCTGCTTCGGCAACAATGGCGCCGCTGGCATGATGCGCTTCGCGGAAGGGCATGCCAAGTTCACGAACCATATAATCAGCCAGATCAGTGGCTGTCGGAAAACCGGTTTTCAGCGCTGCCAGCATGGCGTCTGGCTGTGGTGTCATATCACGGATCATGCCGGTGGTTGCGGCAAGCGCAATGCCAAGCGCATCAGCCGCGTCAAATACGCCTTCTTTATCTTCTTGCATATCCTTGCCATAGGCAAGCGGAAGGCCCTTTAACACAATTAGCAAACCGGTCAAGGCACCGATGATGCGCCCGGGCTTGGCCCGCACAAGTTCGGCCGCATCGGGATTGCGCTTTTGCGGCATGATTGATGATCCGGTGGTAAAGGCATCTGACAGGGCGATAAAGCCAAACCGATCGGATGACCAGATCACCAATTCTTCGGCAAAGCGCGACAGATGAACCGAGCAAATGGCAGCACCGGCCAAAAATTCCAGAGCAAAATCCCGATCCGAAACCGCATCCATAGCATTGGCGGCTGGCCGGTCAAAGCCAAGCGCGCTTGCGGTCATATGCCGGTCGGTTGGAAAGGAGGTGCCAGCCAGCGCCGCCGCGCCAAGCGGCGATTCATTTAACCGGCGTCGGGCATCGGCAAACCGTCCACGGTCACGCCCCAACATTTCAACATAGGCCATAAGATGAAACCCGAATGTGACTGGCTGGGCGGTCTGAAGATGGGTGAAACCGGGCATCAACAGATCAGCATGCGCTTCGGCCTTATCAAGAAGGGCGGCCTGCATATCGGCAAGCGCATGATCAATCGAATCGAGCAAATCGCGAACCCATAATTTGAAATCGGTTGCCACCTGATCATTACGCGACCGCGCGGTGTGAAGCCGTCTTGCTGGTTCGCCAATCAATTCGGCAAGCCGCGATTCGATATTCATATGGATATCTTCAAGCGCTTCGGAAAAAACAAAATCGCCAGCCTCAATGTCGCTGGCAATCTGGTCAAGCCCGCCATGAATGGCTTGGCAATCATCATCTGAAATGATTTTCACCGCGGCAAGCATGCTTGCATGCGCTTTCGAGCCAGCAATGTCCTGACGATATAGCCGCTTGTCATAGCCAATTGACGCATTGATATCTTGCATCAATTGCGATGGGCCGCTTGAGAATCGGCCGCCCCAGATGCTAGACTTTGAATCGCCTTGCGATGTTTTATCGTTCTTCGCCATGTTAACAACCAATAGAGTGGGAAAATCCATTGTCTTATACGCGGCTTTCGTCAAATTTTCAGCCAAAAACCGCATCTTTGTCACGACGCCAGCTTTTCACCGGCGTAATGGGGCTTTCAGCTTTCATGCTTTGGCCTGATCTGGCGGCAGCGATGACCCCACCAGACGGCAAAGCCGCCCCATCAATGTCGACTGTGATTCTTGACAAAAATGACAAGGATTTTCGTCTCGAATCATTGCAAGGCCGACCGCTTCTGGTGAATTTCTGGGCAACATGGTGCCCGCCTTGTGTCGCCGAATTGCCAGCATTGGACAATGCCGCCAAACAGCTTGGTGACGATGTGACGCTGCTGCTGATTTCGGTTGATCGTGGCGGCCGTCAAAAAGCCCTGCCCTTTTTGCGAGATCGCGGCATTACGCAACCTCTGATGGCGTTTGATCCCAAGGCAGCGCTATCGCGCGAAATGGGGGTGCGGGGTTTGCCAACCAGCTTTTTGCTTAGTGCTGATCAACGCCAAAGCTGGGCCTATGTTGGGCCGCGTGAATGGGATTCGGCGCCGATGATTGCCGAAATCCGTGCCCTTCTAAGCCTTGCTAGCGTATCACCGGCACCATCACACCCAAATAACCAAGATCATTTACTGGTGTGATGCGCATGAAAAAAGGCGGCACTGTCATGCCGCCTGATTGAATGGGTGTTATGTCAGGCCTGATTGGCCGTGCCGCTAGCCAAGCTCTTTTTCAAGCGCAGGCACGGCATCGAAAAGATCGGCCACCAGCCCGTAATCGGCAACTTGGAAAATCGGCGCTTCATCATCCTTGTTGATGGCGACAATCACCTTACTGTCTTTCATGCCGGCAAGATGCTGAATGGCCCCGGAAATGCCAACCGCAACATAAAGGTCAGGCGCGACGACCTTGCCGGTCTGGCCAACTTGATAATCATTGGGAACGAAACCGGCATCTACCGCAGCGCGTGATGCGCCAACGGCCGCGCCAAGCTTGTCGGCAATTTGTTCAAGCATGGCAAAATTGGCGCCATCCTGCATGCCGCGTCCACCTGAAATCACAATTGATGCCGAGGTCAATTCAGGGCGTTCCGAACTGGATAGCTCTGATTTGACGTAAGCTGACAATCCGGCGTCACTGGCACCGGCAACTGGCTCGATGGCGGCATTTCCGCCTTCGGCAGCGGCGGCTTCAAAGGCGGTGCCGCGAACGGTAATCACCTTGATGGCCTCGCTTGATGATACGGTTGACAGGGCATTGCCAGCATAGATTGGGCGCTGGAATGTGTTGGCGTCCTCGATTTTGATAATGTCGGAAATCTGCATCACATCAAGCAAGGCAGCAAGACGCGGCATGACATTTTTGCCGGTTGTTGTTGCCGCGGCCATCATATGCGAATAGCTAACTGACAGGCTTTGCATCAAAGGCGCAAGATTTTCGGCAAGCCCGTTTTCAAGGGCTTTGTCATCTGCCACCAGAACTTTGGCGATACCGGCAATCGAGGCGGCGGCTTTGGCAACATTACCAGTTTGGTCTCCAGCGACAAGAAGATGCATCTCGCCACCAATCTGGCTGGCGGCGCTGACGGCATTTAATGTTACTGGGCTTAGCTGGCCATTTTCATGGTCACATAGGATTAGAATGCTCATGGCTTAGATCACCTTTGCTTCATTTTTTAATTTGCTTACCAATTCTTGCACATCGGCAACTTTGATGCCGGCGGCACGGGCGGTTGGCTCTTCAACCTTAACGACAGTTAGGCGCGGCGCAATATCAACGCCAAGATCGCCGGCGGTCAGGCTATCAAGCGGCTTTTTCTTGGCCTTCATGATATTTGGCAGTGACGCATAGCGTGGCTCGTTTAACCGCAAATCAACCGTGACAATGGCTGGCATGTTGATTTCGATATGTTCCAGCCCGCCATCAACTTCGCGGATGACTTTGGCTTTGTCGCCAGCGATTTCCAGCGCGGATGCAAATGTACCCTGCGCCCAGCCAAGCAAGGCAGCAAGCATCTGGCCGGTCTGGTTGCAATCATCATCAATGGCCTGTTTGCCAACAAGGACAATGCCCGGATTTTCCTGCGCCACGACAGCTTTCAAAAGCTTGGCAACGGCCAGAGGCTCGATGTCATGTGGGGCTTCGATATGGATGCCGCGATCGGCGCCCATGGCAAGCGCCGTGCGGATGGTTTCCTGATTTTGTGCAGGCCCAATCGAGACCGCGATCACTTCTTCAGCCGTACCAGCTTCGCGAAGCCGCAAGGCTTGCTCGACAGCGATTTCATCAAAGGGGTTCATTGCCATTTTCACATTGGCAAGTTCAACACCTGATTGATCGGCCTTCACGCGCACTTTGACGTTATAGTCAATAACCCGTTTTACCGGAACCAGAACCTTCATTTCCATATCCTCCGCAATATTGTCAAAGCCACCCTAGGGGTGACCCTTATCAAAAACCTGTCTATTTCTGCCCTGAATTTTGCCCGGGACGCCATAATACGTCGGTCTTGCCATTTTCATTTAATCGGCGGGCAAGCACGAAAAGATGATCTGACAAACGGTTTACATAGCGCATTGCATCAACATTGACGACTTCTTCGGCGGCAAGTTCGGTCATATGGCGTTCGGCGCGCCGTGTTACAGTGCGTGCCAGATGTAACCAGGCTGAAGCTGAGCTGCCGCCGGGAAGAATAAATGACCCAAGCGGATCAAGTTCGGCATTCATCATGTCAATTTCGGTTTCCAGCCGGGTCACCTGTTCGCTTGTAATGCGCAAGGCTGGCTTGTCGGTTTCTGGCGTGGCGATATCGGCGCCAAGATCAAACAGATCATTTTGAATCCGTGCCAGCATCGCATCAGCATCAGCAATATCGCCAGTGTGAAGCCGAGCTAGGCCAATCACTGAATTGGCTTCGTCAACCTCGCCAAAGGCCGATGGCCGGCGCGCATGTTTTGAAACGCGCATGCCATTGACCAAACTGGTTTCACCAGCATCGCCAGTTCGAGTATAGATTTTATTCAGCTTTACCATAATCGCCTATCGATTCTATTTTATTGGCATTACCGCAAGATGCGGCCATGCGGGTGGGGTTAACCATTGCTGCTTCGATACCACATCAAGCCCAAGATCAAAATCAATGCGATCGCCTGAAATATAATCCGGTATCGCATAATCCGGTTTGAGTTTTTTACATTATAGGCGCCACCACGCGCCATTGTGATCACGCCCCAGAAAAGAATGCCAGCGACACATAACAATGCCACGATAAGAATAATTTGGTCAAACTGCATGATGATGTGCATTCCTTTTTAAAAGGGTCAATCCAGCGCGCCGGATCACATGGGTTTTCTGTTTTCGCCAGCCACTTTTGGCCAGCCAATTTGTACCATTCGTGATCTCTATCAGATTTTTCCGGTGGTGACGCCGTGACGCCGTGCCGCAGCAACAAGCGTATTGCGCAAAAGACAGGCAATTGTCATTGGGCCAACGCCGCCCGGTACAGGGGTGATTGCGCCAGCCTGTTTTACCGCTGCGTTAAAATCAACATCGCCGGTTAGCCGAAATTTACCGTCCCCGCGTTCAGGGGCCGGTACCCGATTAATGCCAACATCAATAACCGTCGCGCCCTTTTTGATATGGGCATCGGTAATCATTTCGGGCCGCCCGACAGCGGCAACAAGAATGTCGGCTTGCTGGCAGATTGACGTAAGATCTTTGGTGCGCGAATGGGCGATTGTCACTGTACAGCTCTCACCAAGAAGCAATTGCGCCATCGGTTTACCAACAATGTTTGACCGGCCAACAACAACAGCGTGAAGCCCTGATAAATCGCCCAATTGATCGCGAAGAAGCAAAAGACAGCCATAAGGCGTGCAAGGTACAAGCGAATCCTGACCGGTTGCCAGCAAACCAGCATTGACCACATGAAACCCGTCAACATCTTTGTCTGGACGAATGGCATTGATGACCGCATCAGCGTCGATCTGATCGGGAAGTGGCAATTGCACCAAAATCCCGTCAACCATATCATCTTGATTTAATGTTTCGATAAGGGCTAGCAAGCTGGCCTCGTCAGTGTCACGGTCAAGACGATGTTCAATTGACCGCATACCCGCAGCGCTGGTTCGTTCGCTTTTGTTGCGAACATAAACCTGACTTGCCGGATCTTCGCCAACAAGAACAACAGCGAGGCCGGGTACCTCACCGGTGGCCTTGGCAAAGATTTCGACCTCGGCTGCCACCTGTGTGACCAGCTTTTCTGAAAATGCCTTGCCGTCAATTATTTTTGCATCTGTCATGGCGACTTATCCCTTTTTCGTCCGCGCTTGTTTTGCGGTCATCGTAACCACGCCGGTAGAGCCTAGCCCGCTATGGTGCTTTGCAGAAGATTGCGCAGGAATTGCGCCAAAAGAAACAACACGATCGGGCTGACATCGAGCGCCCCAAAATCCGGCAAAATCCGGCGTACGGGCCGCAATAATGGTTCGTGGATTCGTGCCAGAACATCAATAATCATCCGTACAATTGGCTGCCACGGGTTGATAATTTTAAATGCGATTAACCAACCCGTCGCAAGATAGGCAAGCAGAGTCCAGATATAAAGATTGATGATCTGGTCAATGAGGATGGCAAAAGCATACATGAATATCGACTCGTCATGGTTTATGTGGTTTGGCTTGGCGGTTTATTCGCCGCCGGCATCGCACTATAATCAAAACCGATTGGCAATGACAATCTTTCATTCGTGATCGGGCAAAGGCTTTGGTCTGGCCTGATTTCCGCCGTCGCCATAACCGCAGATTATGATAAAAAGCAAAGCCTTGAAAGCCCCTGCCTATTCGCCTACATCTAGGGCATGGAACAGGATCATGCAACATCGCCCACCCCCACCGGAAACGCCGATGCGCAGCCAGATCAGGAACGCCGCGTGACGGCGAGCAAGATGGGCTGGGTCATTGCCGCGGCTATATTGTTTCTCGGGGTTGCGGTTAGCGTGTTTTTGATTTCTGACCAATTTGCCAAAAAAACCACAATCGGCATTCCGCAGTTTCACGATAATCAAATCGAGCTAATTGATCAAAATGGCATTGCGCGAAATGCCGGTGATTTTGCCGATCGGCCAATTGCGCTGTTTTTTGGTTTTACCTTTTGTCCGGATGTTTGCCCGACCACTTTGACAATGCTTGCCGCTGCCCGCGATGATCTGGAAATAGCGGGTGTGAATACAAAGGCGCTGCAGATTATATTTGTCACGGTCGATCCTGAACGCGATACACCAGAACAATTAAAGCAATATCTTAGCCTGTTTGATGCCAATGTTACCGGCCTAACCGGATCGCCGGACAAAGTGCGATCGGTGCTGCAACAATTTGGTGTCTATGCCCAAAAGAATGACCAAGGCGATGGGGATTATCTCTATGATCATAGCGCCGCGGTATTTCTATATCGTGATGATGGCAGCTTTAAAGGCACGATCGTGCATAATGAGCCGATCGCCTTTATTACTGAAAAGCTGAAATCGATCCTGTAAATAGCAATTTGGACGTGACGATATTGACCGTTTGAGTTAACCAAACATAGCATGTTCTGCAAATTGTAACTCATTTCCTTGTGATAATCTTGAGGTGATGATGCGATATTGTAAGATTGATATAAGCCGCCCTTTTTTGCAGCGTTTGAAATTTTGGTTTTGCGGTGGCGTTATCCTTGTTTCGGCAGATTTCGAAATGTCTCTGGTGCATGCGCAAGGGCGCGACAGCCATGGCTTGCCAGTACATCAACAAAACGCGGCCATATCTTCGAATCTGGCGAATCTGGGCCGTTTTGATCATTTGTCCCAACCCTCATATCGTACGGCGATTGCTTTGATGCTTGGTTTGCGTCGTCATGCCGATGCAGCTAAATTGGCTAATGAAATATTGGAGCGCTACCCGCGGGCAAGCGAATTGCATTTTCAAATTGCCACTATGTTTCAGCATTTTCGTCGATGCACAACGGCCAAACCATTCTTTCAAAAAATGCGGATTCTTTACCGGTCTTCCCCGCAATGGCCGCTATTACGAAAGATTGAAAAAGCCTGCGGCGATCTTTGGATACAAGATGCGATTATGCAGCTTCGGGTCGGTCGCCAGAAATCTTTAATTGATGCGCCGCAACAAGATATTGTGCCAATCGCCAAAGGGTCACAAATTGATCAATTTTGTCAGCTTCAGCCCTATCTTTGTGGTGATGCCCGCCATATTCGGCATAATGTCTTTGCCCCCTCAGGCTATCTAACGCAAATGACAACAAAATTTATGATGAGCCGGCCAGATTACCAAGGCGGGCTCCAACAACTTACCTTGCAGCTTGCCAAGAATGTGACCAGTCAACCGGCGATTGGCAGTGATGGATTTGCGCTTCGTTATTTGGTTGGCTGGCATCGGGAAAACCGGATATTAACGACCATCGCAGCACGGCTTGGTAAAAGCTTGGAAAGCCGTGGGCGCGATGCTATGCACCACCAAATGTCGTGGGCTGGGCTTGACTTTTTATCGCTTCGCCGTGGGGACAAAAAGACAGTTTCCTATCAGCATGGCCTGTCAATTGAACGATATTGGGCCGATCAGATGACGGGCCAGCTTGTTCGTCTTCACGGCGCCATTGCGGGCCGCGTGCAAAATGAAATTGATTGGCAGATCGGGTGCAATTTTGAACGGCGCTACCGGCTGTTTCATGGCTGGCGTCGGTCGGCATCCTTTGGCAATCAATTTCATTTTGATCTGCGTTGGCCGCTGTCATCGCATTGGTTGACAATCATATCTTATCAAGATGAACGGCGTTATTTTTTGACCCCGCAGCCTTATCTTGTAGCGCCCTATACGGTGCTGACAAAACGGCTAAAAATACGCTTTGAAACAAAAATTGATTGGATTGACAGCTTTGTTATTGGCACCGAATTAGACCGATATATCGTGCGCTCGAAAGACCAATTTGCCCGTCGCCACAGGGTGAATTATGCAATTTATATCCGCTATCAATTTTAGCATAATATTCAAAAACACTTATCTTTTATAGCCTTATATAAAAATAGAATATTATTAAATTATAATAAAAACAGATATATGAATATATTACGGTTTTAATTTATGGTTGAAAAATGAGACAAAATGCGTCTCATGACTTGCTTCTTTATGGCCGTCATTCTGAGTAATAATACACTCTTATAAGGTAGGTCTACTCGGTTTTGATTGTGTGTAATGGGAGTGTTAGATGAATATATTAATTGGGTATGGTAATAGTTTATGTCGTGATTTTGTACAGAACCACCTTACGTCTGGCGATAGCTCAATGACTATTGTCACGGTTGGTACGGTCAAGGAATCGATTGAGGTTGCAAAGGATAATATGCATCTCGATGTTATTGGCCTCGATCTTAAAATGCCTGATATGGAAGGGCTGGATAGTTTAGCCAAGGTTCGCAATAGCCTTTTTTATCCAATCCCAATTGCCCTGATTGGGCCAGCTGCAAATCGGCGGGCGATTCGTGATATGTTGTTGGCGCAAGTGGCCGGTTATTTAACCTATTCAATGAGCCCTGCCGCAACTTTAAGCGCCATCAAGCTGATTGCCGATGGCGAAATCTTTGTCCCTGCAGATATTTTGGCTGATGAGGATATGATGGTTGGTAAACGCCATCTGACCGGACGTGAACATGACGTTTTGTCAGGATTGCTTGCCGGCAGTTCGAACAAGGAAATTGCCCGTTCGCTGAATTTGAGCGAGGTGACAATCAAGCATCATCTTTAAAGCCTGCGCTCAAAATTAGGCGCCAAGAACCGTACGCATGCGGTTTGTCGCGCAATCGAACTTGGTATCAGTTAACGCCAGGCCAGATTACAGGCGAAATGTGCAATAAAGGGCATGATTGAAGGCCGCCGTAAAATGAAGACAAGGCCACCATATGAGATGGCCTTGCCCCGATTAGGTTGGCCCCGATTGGCCTAGCCGTGACTAGTCATGGCGATTTTGCCGATTTTCGACAAGATCATCAACCACTGCTGGATCGGTCAAGGTTGATGTGTCGCCTAGCTGATCATATTCATTGGCGGCGATTTTCCGTAAAATGCGCCGCATGATCTTGCCCGAGCGCGTTTTTGGCAATTGTGGCGCCCATTGCAATAGGTCGGGCGTTGCGATGGGGCCAATTTCTTTTCGTGTCCATTGGCGTAACTCGGCGGCCAGCTGATCATCAGCAACCGCATCAGCCACCAAGGTGACATAGGCATAAATGCCCTGTCCTTTGATATCATGTGGATAGCCAACAACTGCGGCTTCGGCCACTTTTGGATGTGCCACCAATGCCGATTCAACTTCGGCTGTTCCCATCCGATGTCCTGATACATTCAACACATCATCAACACGGCCGGTAATCCAAAAATAGCCATCCTTGTCACGGCGAGCGCCATCACCGGTGAAATAGCGACCGGGGAAGGTGGTGAAATAGGTTTCGATAAATCGCTGGTGGTCGCCATAGACAGTGCGCATCTGGCCGGGCCATGAATGACCAATACATAAATTGCCATCACTGGCGCCATCAAGAATATTGTTATCACCATCAACAAGAACCGGTTGAACACCAAAAAAGGGCTTGGTCGCCGATCCTGGTTTGGTGGCGGTTGCCCCTGGCAAAGGCGTAATCAAAATGCCGCCTGTTTCGGTTTGCCACCAAGTATCGACAATCGGGCAGCGTTTTTCGCCAACCACATTATGGTACCACATCCATGCTTCGGGATTGATCGGTTCGCCAACCGATCCAAGAAGCCGTAAAGATGATCGGTCACAAACCGTGACAGGCTTGTCGCCTTCGCGCATTAAGGCGCGGATTGCGGTTGGTGCGGTGTAGAAAATATTGACTTTGTGTTTTTCGACAACGCGCCAGAATCTAGAACTGTCAGGATAGGTTGGCACGCCTTCAAACATCAAGGTTATGGCGCCATTGGCCAATGGCCCATAAACGATATAGCTATGGCCGGTGACCCAACCAACATCGGCGGTACACCAATAGATATCGCCATCATGATAATCAAAAACATATTGATGCGTCATCGAGGCGTAAACCATATAGCCGCCGGTGGTGTGAAGAACCCCCTTTGGCTTGCCGGTTGACCCTGATGTATAGAGAATGAACATCGGGTCTTCAGCGTTCATTTCTTCGGCTGGACAATCGGCAGAGGCGCTATCCATGGCCTCGTGATACCAGACATCGCGTCCGTCAACCCAGTCAATTTTGCCGCCTGTTCGTTGCACCACAATCGCGGTTTTGCAATCTGGGCAGTTGGCCAAAGCGGCATCGGTGTTGGCTTTTAGCGGTATCGGTCGTCCACCCCGCACCCCTTCATCGGCGGTGATGACCATCGTTGAATCGCAATCTTGAATCCGCCCGGCAAGCGCATCGGGCGAAAAGCCGCCAAAAACAACTGAATGCACGGCGCCAATTCGAACACAAGCCAGCATCGCCACGGTGGCTTCGGGGATCATCGGCATATAGATGGTGATCCGGTCGCCTTTCTTGGCGCCGTTCGCCTTTAACACATTGGCAAATTTACACACATCTTCATGCAATTCACGATAAGTGATATGGCGGTGCTGGTCAGGCTCATCGCCCTCCCAGATGATGGCTGTCTGGTCGCCGCGGGTGGCAAGATGGCGGTCAAGGCAATTGGCCGCCGCATTCAATGTGCCATCAGCATACCATTTAATATGTAAATCCTTGGCATCAAAGGACACGTCGCTGATCTGGCTATAGGGCTTGATCCAATCAATGCGCTTGCCATGCTCGGCCCAGAATTGATCGGGATTGGCAATTGAGTCTTGGTAAAGGGCGGCATAGCCATTCGCGTCAATAAGTGCCGATTTTGCCAAATCCGCGCTTGGCTCAAAGATCATGTCCTGTTCCATGAAAAAGACTCCTTCAACAGTTTTTATTGGCCTTTCATAGCGGCCTTGTCTTTTGGTTATTGCTTGCTTGTTGCTGCTTGCCAGCCCGCTTATGCGCAATCTTATGCAAAATTATTATCGCAGCTGGTGAGAATCGGCAAGGCTTGCGATAATGCGTCATGGCTAAAGCGTCGGGCATTATCACTAAAGCGTTGGGTCTTCGCCATGTTCCAGCTGGTCAATAAGCGATTCGCCAGCGGTTGCATCGTCAAGATCAAAGACTTTGCGGCTGATTGCCATGGCAAATCCAGCACGCGCCATCGCGCCAAGCTGGCGTTGCTGGCGCTGCATGATGGCATCGCGGTCATCACCCTCATTTCGCCGATGATCAAATGGGCCAATCCGGCGGCGGCGGGCAAAGCGGCAGGCGGCAAGCAGCTCGCCATTTGCCGTATGTTCATCTGCCACATCTAGCGCCGCATCAATCACATCATCTTCGAGCCGGTGCTGGCGAAGCCGTTGGCGAATGCCGAGCTGGGAGCGGCCCTGACGACGGTGGCTTCGCGCCTGTGACTGGGCAAAAGCATCATCATTAACATAGCCAAGCGTCTGACACCGCATCACGGTTGCGTCAATCGCCGCGGCAATTTCATCGGGATCATGCTGATCAAGTTTGCGCGTTGCAAACCGGCCAAGCACGTCGCGCAGCCGGTGCTGTGAACTGGCATAGCGGCCAAGATAATCGACCGCCTTATTCATCAATCTTGTTTCGATGGGTGCTTTTGCCATGAATGTGAAATGATACTTTTCGTTTGGTGGGGTCGCCCCCAAAATCAGTCAAAATGGCAAAATGCCAAATGCCAGATTAGGCGGTTTTTGAATGAAAGGCAAAAGCTGACCTTTGCCCCATTGCGCCAGATCAGATTGCGGCCTATTTTGACCGCATGACGGATTTCGATTCAAAGACAAATACTTCATCATCACCTGCCAAAGCGGCACCTGCAGCCCCCATGCCATCAACGGCGCGTGACTTGCGCCGTCCGGTTTATATTGGGCCGGTGAATTGGGTTGGTCTTGGCATGCTATATCAACGTGAAGTGCAGCGGTTTTTGAAAATCGCCACACAAACCTTGGCGGCGCCAGTCATCACCTCGATATTATTTTTGATGGTTTTTTCAGTGGCGATTGGCGAGCGCGCCAATTTCGCCGGTGATATTGATTTTGTGACATTTCTTGTGCCTGGCCTTGTGATGATGAATGTTCTTCAAAACGCCTTTGCCAATACATCATCTTCGCTTGTTGTCTCAAAAGTGCAGGGCAATATTGTTGATTTACTGATGCCGCCTTTGGGGCCGGGTGAATTGCTGTTTGGGCTTGCCGCGGCGGGCATGACGCGTGGTCTGTGCGTTGGCATTGTGACGGCGGTTGCCTTGGTTATTCTTGGTGGTGGCACATTGCCGCCGCATCCAATGATCGCAATTGGGTTTTTAATTCTAGGTGCATTTGCCCTTTCATTTGCGGGTATTCTTGCCGGAATCTGGGCCAATAAATTTGACGAATTGGCGGCCATTACGAATTTTGTCATCCAGCCGCTGACCTTTTTATCGGGAACCTTTTATTCGGTTGATCGCCTTCCCGCGCCATTTGATATGATTGCCAGCCTGAATCCGGTCTTTTATACCATTGACGGGTTTCGCTATGGCATGATCGGGGTTGCCGACCGGCCTCTTATGACCGGCTTTTACTGTCTTGTTGCGGTGAATGTCGTTTTGGCCATTTTATGTTATAAGGCCTTGCGTTCGGGCTATCGCTTGAAAAGCTAGCCTTGCATACTGACCATTACCAAAGACGATTAGGATAGGAATCATCATGCCAGCCGAAGACTTTGAAAACGGCATTTTGCCCGTACAGCATCTTGAACAGGCGATCCATGACGGTGTTATTGCCGCCGATCATCCGGTTGAGGCAGGCCAGCTTCAACCCGCAAGTCTTGATCTGCGCCTTGGCCGCGAAGCATGGCGAGTGCAAGCCAGCTTTTTGCCGGGCCAGCATATGACCGTTGCCGACAAGTTGGCAAAATTTGGCATGCATAAAATTGACCTCAGCGATGGTGCGGTGCTGGAACGTGGTTGTGTCTATATTGTGAAATTGCAAGAGCGTCTTCACCTTCCTGCTGGCATTTCCGCTATGGCAAATCCAAAAAGCTCGACTGGCAGGCTTGATATTTTTACCCGTCTTATCACCGATGGCGCGCGTGAATTTGAATCGGTTGCCGATGGCTATGAAGGCCCGCTTTATGCCGAAATTTCACCGCGCACCTTTTCGGTTCTGGTGCGGGCTGGTTCGCGCTTGTCGCAATTGCGGCTTCGACGTGGCATCAGCGCCCCGTCTGATCTTTTGATGGAGTCACTGCAATCAACCGTCGGTTTGGTTCATGGTGCCGAGCGAACCGATATTCGTGACGGTGTTGCACTTAGTGTCAATCTTGAACCAGATGTCAAAAGCGGCATGATTGGCTGGCGGGCGCGTAAACATGCGGGTTTGATTGATATTGATTCGCCGGCAAGCCAGCCGGTAGACGCTTTTTGGGAACGCGTAACCCCATCTGATCTTACGGTTGGTGGGCTGGTGTTGAATCCTGATGAATTTTACATTTTGGCAAGCCGTGAATTTGTTACCGTGCCAAAGGATCATGCTGCCGAAATGCGTGCCTATGACACAAGGGTTGGCGAATTTCGCGCGCATTATGCCGGATTTTTTGATCCCGGCTTTGGCATGGCCGAACTTGGCGCCGAGGGAACGCGCGCCGTTCTTGAGGTGCGGTCGCATGATGTGCCATTCCTGATCGAACAGGGCCAAACGGTTTGCCGGTTGGTTTATGAACCGATGGTATCAGTGCCGGCAACGCTCTATGGCGCTGGTGGATCTAACTATCAGTCACAAGGGCTGCGATTGGCCAAACATTTTATTCAGGACTAGCCAATCGGCTGTTTGGCATTTGTTGGCTGATATCTTGACAATTGTTTTGAAAATAGCGAGAGTTGCCGCCTGAATTGAGCGCCAACGGGCGCTTGCTGGGGCCACCAACGAAGACATTGCGTTGGTGGTTTGATTTTTGGATATGAATTTGGGCGTGTTTGCCAGTCTGAAATAATTGGCATAACAAAGGACAAGCCAGGTGGTTTTGATATGAACCAAAAAGCCGTAGATTACGCAGCTGACTCAGCTGTGATGCAAACCTATGGCCGCGCTGAAATTGGTTTTGTGCGCGGTGATGGCTGCTGGCTTGAATCTGACTCAGGGGAAAAATATCTCGATTGTGCAAGCGGCATTGCCGTCAACACGCTTGGCCATAGCCATCCGCATTTGGTTGCTGCGCTAACCGAGCAAGCTGGTAAATTATGGCATACGTCCAATCTATATCGGATTCCGGGTCAAGAAATTGTTGCCAAAATGCTGGCGTCGCTTTCGGGGCTTGATCAGGTGTTTTTCTGTAATTCCGGTGCTGAAGCTACCGAAGCAGCGGTCAAGATTGCGCGCCGTGCCGCCTATGAAAAGGGCGAGCCTGAGCGAATGACCATCCTTTGCGCGACAGGCGCTTTTCATGGCCGGACATTAGGGATGCTTGCGGCGACGGACAGGCCGGTTTTTCGAACCGGCTTTGGCCCGATGCCAGCCGGATTTGACCATGTTTCTTTTGGCAATTTGAATGCGCTTCGCGCTTCGCTTGGGCCGCATGTGGCGGCGGTGATGGTCGAATCGGTGCAGGGTGAAGGCGGTGCCAGACAAGTTCCCGATGGCTATCTTGCCGGTGTTCGTGAAGCGGCTGATGAATTTGGAGCGCTTGTCATTGCTGATGAGGTGCAGGCTGGTATTGGCCGGACTGGACGGCTGTTTTCCTATGAGGATACCGGAATCAAGCCTGATATTGTTGCGCTTGCCAAAGGGCTGGCTGGTGGCTTTCCGATCGGTGCTGTTATTGCCAGCAAGGCGGTTGGCGCGGCGATGACAGCTGGCACGCATGGATCAACCTTCGGCGGCAATCCGCTGGCAATGGCGGCGGCAAAGGCGGTTCTTGAAATTCTTGGCGAAGACGGGTTTTTGGCTGATGTCCGTGAACGCGCTGCCTATCTTGATTTGGCGCTGCATCATTTGCAGACACAATTTCCGACAATGGTTGACGAGCTTCGTGGCCGTGGGTTTTTGCGCGGTATCCGGCTGCATGATTCGGTTGATTTGCCCGCCCTTGTCAAACGGCTTCGGGATGACCACCTGCTCACGGTACCAGCAGCTGATAATACGCTTCGACTGTTGCCACCATTGACAATTCATCGTGATGAAATTGATCTGGCAATTGCCAAGCTTGTGGCGGCATTGACCGCAATGGCCCCGCGTGACGGTCAATAGAGCGCAACAATTTTTTGCCAAATATGAATGAAGGACGGGACAACGCCGATGCGGCATTTTCTAGATTTGAAAGAGTTTTCGACTGACAGGCTGCAAGCGATGCTTGATGACGGATTGCGCATGAAGGCGGCACAAAAATCAGGCGAAGGCCACGCTATGCCATTGGCTGGCAAAACCGTTGCAATGATTTTTGAAAAGCCGTCAACGCGAACCCGTGTGTCATTTGAGGTTGGCGTCGTCCAGCTTGGGGGCACACCACTGATTTTATCGGCAAATGACCTTCAGCTTGGCCGTGGTGAATCTGTTGAAGATACGGCGCGGGTGCTATCGCGCTATGTTGATGTGATCATGATTCGCTGTTTTCAGCATGAAACGCTTCTCACCCTTGCCGAACATGCAACCGTGCCGGTGATCAATGCATTGACCCAGCGTTCGCATCCTTGCCAGCTTATGGCCGATCTGATGACGATGATCGAATATCATGGCCCACTTGCCGGACAAACCGTTGCATGGCTTGGTGATGGTAATAATGTTGCGGTGAGCTGGATCGAGGCGGCGGTTCGTTTTGGCTTTCAATTGCGCATTGCTGGCCCGCAAAAATATGCGCCACCTGCCGATTTATTGGCCTGGGCGCGGGCAAATGGTGGCGATATTATCCTAACCGACGAGGTTGGTCTGGCGATTGACAAGGTGCAGACCGTGGTAACCGATGTGTGGATTTCAATGGGCAATGATGAGGGCAGTCGCCGTGCTGATTTTGCGCCATTTCAGGTGAATGCTGAATTGATGAAGGCCGCCGCTGGCGATGCTATTTTTATGCATTGCCTTCCTGCATGGCGTGGCATGGAAGTGACCGCCGATGTCATTGACGGGCCGCAATCAGCAGTATTTGACGAAGCCGAAAACCGGCTTCATGCCCAAAAGGCCATTTTGGCATGGTGCGTTTCGGGTAATTAGACGCAAGGCCCCAAACAGCCTAGATGGCTCATGTGGTTTGTGGTTTTAGGATGTAATGATGTTGAATGATAATTTACCGGCCGATGCGCAGATTCTGCCTTTTTACCTGGCTGACGGTTCGGATGATGTGGCGTTAATTCGTGGCCGCATTGCGTCGGTTGGCCACGCTGCCAATACCATTCTTGCGCGCCATGATTATCCGCCGCTTGTGGCAACGCTTCAAGCCGAAGCTTTGGCATTGGCGGCTTGTTTGTCCAGCACTTTGAAATTTGATGGTGTTTTTACGCTTCAGGCCAAAGGCGATGGTCTGGTTCGTACTTTATTTGCCGATATTACCGAGGCTGGCCATCTTCGTGGCTATGCGGCGATGGAGGATAATCCAACCGGTTTTCAAGCGGCTGCTTTGGCGCATGACCCGGCTGGTTCGGTTTGTCTTGGCCCGTTAATGGGCGGTGGCTATATCGCCTTTACCGTTGATGATGGCAGTACCAATGGTCGCTATCAGGGTATTGTCGAACTCGATGAGCGGCATCTAAGCGATGCGGCGATGCGGTGGTACGAAAATTCAGAACAGCTTGATACAATTGTGGTTTGCGCTGCCGAAAACGGGCCGGATGGTTGGCAGGCGGTGGCCTTGATGTTGCAACGGATTGCTGCTGACGGTGGTAAGGATGATGGCAACAGCATGCCAAAAACCAATGATCAAGCCCGTGCCGCCAGTGACGATGCTTGGCATACGGCAAAAACCTTGCTTGGCTCGATCACCCGCGATGAATTGCTTGATCCGGCCTTGTCGCCGGAAGATATTATTTTCCGCCTGTTTAACAGCATGGCCCCACATAGCGCGCCGTCGCGTCCAGTGCTTGATCAATGCCGCTGCAATGTCGAAAAAATCGAATCGATGCTTCAACAATTAGCGCCAGATGATATTGATGATATGGCTGACCAAGATGGAAACCTGACCGTTACCTGTGAATTTTGCAAAACGCATCGTGCCTATCATAAGGATGCGATTCCGCGTCCTTAATCTTTGCGCCAATGCCTGCAAGACATTGATAGCGCCATTTCGAAAATTGCGGCATAATTGCAAAATGTTAAGGTGACGCAAGACCCGGTTAAGAAAACCCAATCATTCGTGATAAAGTTTGATTAGGGTACCCTCTCAATAGCGATACAGAAAAAGGGCTTTGACGATGCTTCGTTCAAAAATGATGACAGTCTTGGCGTTGATCTTGGCCGGTGGGCTTCTTGCTGGCTGTAAAACGGGAACAACGCCGCCGCCGCCACAGATTTTTGCAACTGACGCTTATCAGCCGCTAAACCTCAATGCCCGCCGTCTTGAAATTATTGATAATTGGCAGATGCCGGTTGCCGATCCTTATATCGGCTATCGCGTAAGTCCATTACCAAGCAATATTCTGGCCGATTGGGCATCGCATGTGCTTCGTCCTGCTGGCGGCAGTGGCGAGATTATTTTCGACATGAAGCGCGTTGCTGTGACCATGACCGATTTGCCAAACAAGGTCGGGATTGACGGTTTGCTAACCGATCAGCAAAGCCGCAAAATCACTGCCGAAATCAAGGTCAAAATCATGTGGCTTCAGCCCGTTGGCGGCACACAGGCATCGGCCGATCTAAGCGCCTCACATTCGATCACAATTCGGGAATCAGCCACGGCAAATGAAGTTAACAAAGTGGTGAATGAAGCGATGAAGGGCGCGCTTATCCGGCTCGATAGCCAAACGCGCAAGGAATTGGCAAAGATTGACCGGATCATTTTACGCTAGGGGTTTTGGCCAGATATTTAGCGCTGCCAAAAGGCCGGATTCAGCATCACCAGAACGGTAAAGATTTCCAGCCGTCCCAAAAGCATGGCAAAGGACATGATCCATTTTGCGCTATCGGGAAGTGTCGAGAAATTACCGTCGGCGCCAATCACTTCACCAAGACCCGGGCCAACATTGCTAATCGATGTTGCCGCGCCTGACAGCGCCGTGACAAAATCAAGACCGGCCATGCCAAGCATGATCGCGATGAGCACAAAGCCAAGAATAAAGAGATAGAAAAACCCCATCACCGAATCCATGACTTCGACCGAAACTGGCCGTTTGTTATAATAGGCAAGCACTACCGCATGGGGGCGCAGCAAACGACTGATCTGTACCTTGGCAGTACTGGCAAGAACCTGAAGGCGAAACACTTTGATGCCACAGGTGGTTGACCCGCCACAGCCGCCAATGAACATGACGATCAGCAGGATCGTTGTTGCAAAGCCGCCCCATGCCGAAAAATTGGCGCTAACATAACCTGTGCCGGTCATGATCGAAACGCCGTTAAAGCTGGCCTGCCGCACCGCCTCGCCAAATCCTAAACCGGTTTGCATCAAATGCCAGATCAATAGCAGAACAAGCCCGACGGCAAGGATTAAGAACCAGCGCACTTGCGGATCATTCAGCAAGCTTCGCCACCCGCCGCGTACCATCGCCAGATAATGCGCAAATGGCAGGCTGCCAACAATCATGCCAGTGATGATAATCCATTCAACAGCAATCGAATCAAACGCGCCAATCGACGCGGTACGGGTTGAATAGCCGCCAGTCGCAAGCGTTGTCATTGAATGCGCGACGGCATCGAATATATCCATGCCAGCCAGCGCCAGCATCACCGCCCAAAGCGCGGTGAGTCCGGTATAGACAAGGCCAATACCACCCGCAAGCTGGGTTGCGCGCGGAACAACATTTTCAGCCCGTTCATAGGATTCGGTGCGAAATAGCTGCATGCCGCCAACCGAAAGCATTGGCAAAACGGCCATTGCCATAACGACAATGCCAACGCCGCCAAGCCATTGAAGCAAGGCACGCCAGATCAAAATTCCGGCTGATGCCTGTTCGATTTCAACAAGGATGGTTGATCCGGTTGTAGTGATGCCTGAAACCGATTCGAAAACCGAATCGGTAAAGCTGAGGTCAAGCTCGCTGAACATAAAAGGCAAAGCGCCAAAAATGCCGATCATGACCCATGACCCGTTGGTTAGCAAAAAAGCTTGGCGAAGCCCAAGATCAAGCGCTTCTCGCTGGTTCGTTGCAAGCCATACCGACACGCCAACAAAGCCGGTTAGCAGCGCAGATAGCGCAAATACCTGCCAATCATCAGATCCTGCATAAAGATCAACGCCCATTGGAATCAGCATCGCAGCTGCCAAGATGGTTGCCAAAAGTCCTAGAATATTTAGCACGGGTGAAAGCTGCATGATGATCCGGTTGCGGTTACAATGGGCGGCTTGTGCGTTAGCGTTCTGTGTTTGGGCGTCTGATCGCTAGCCGAGTTTTGTTTGATCAAGAAAGCGTCGGCTAAGGGCTTCATCCTCTTTAAACACACCGGTAAATCTCGTGGTAATCATCGAAACATCGGGTTTGCGAACGCCGCGTGTTGTCATGCATTGATGCTGGGCGTCAATCAGCACGGCAACGCCTTTTGGCTGCAATATCTTCTGGATACAATCGGCCACCTGAGCAGTAAGGGTTTCTTGCGTTTGCAGACGATGGGCAAAGCCATCAAGAACCCGTGCCAATTTTGAAATGCCAACAACGCGCCGGTCGGGCATATAGGCAATATGCGCAACGCCCAAAATCGGCACTAGATGATGTTCGCAATGGCTTTCCAGCCGGATATTGCGAAGCATCACCATATCGTCATAGCCTTCGACTTCTTCAAAGGTGCGCGCCAGCATTTGCGCCGGATCTTCGGCATAGCCGCTGCAAAATTCTGACCATGCGCGTACGACACGGCCCGGTGTTCCGGCAAGCCCTTCACGGGCAGGGTTTTCGCCAATCCAGCGCAAGAGAACATCAATTGCGGCTTCGGCTTCTTGCCGGCTTGGTTTTTCAATTACTGACCGGTCGGGTGCGGCATCATTTATCTCAGATGCGTCTTTGGTCTCGCCGGTGTCATAAGGAGTCATCATGTGTCTTGCCAAACCATTTTGAAACTGCCGCTGCCAATCGATAAGGCCGCTGCCTGAGTATATGACGAAAACAGTCCCGAAATGCAACTTTAATTGGCAGAAACCGTCATCGGGCAATCAATCTAGCAAAACTGAACGCAAAAGCCGGTAATGCGCTTTGCCAAAAACCGCAAGAGCTGTTTTTGGACTTGCTATCAACCATCGCAAACTCTTATGGTGCAACCATAAAGCGGGTGTAGCTCAGTTGGTAGAGCACGAGCTTCCCAAGCTCGGGGTCGCGGGTTCGAACCCCGTTGCCCGCTCCATTCATTTTATCGCTTTTTCGGCCCATTTGGCGTTATTTTGGCGGCAGATGGCATGACAGAGGCAGGTTTTCGTAACCCCAACAAAGGACTATTTCCATGACCGATCCGGTTATTTTTCAAAAATCACCAATGCCAATCGAAGTTGAAGAAGGCAAAACCTATTTCTGGTGCGCTTGCGGTAAAAGTGCCAAACAGCCTTTTTGTGATGGCAGCCACAAAGATACAGGCATTGCGCCGGTAAAAATTACCGCCGCGGCAACCAAAAAGATGTTTTTCTGTGGATGTAAAGCCTCGGCAAAAGCCCCGCTTTGCGATGGTAGCCACAGCAAGCTGTAAAAGATTGCCGTATATCTGGCGCGATTGGCACGGGTTTTGGCCGTGCTAACCTGCCATTGGCAAATAGGCCAAAAAGATCAACAGCCCCGCTTGAAAAGCCGGGCTGTTTTTCGTTCAAAAGGCCGCCAGCATGATTGCCGCCCAGATTTTTACTGCCAGCCTCGTTTACTGCCAGCCTTTTTCGCGACTGATTAGCGCAAATGCGCCGCAAGGAATGTATGCGTTCTTGCCCATGCAAGCGCGGCATCATCCTCGTCATAGCGGCCGCCGGTTGGATTGGCAAAAGCATGGCCTGCAGTATACCAATATGTTGTCATCAAATCGCTTTTGCCTGCCTCGGCAAGGTTTTTTTGAAAGGCGCCAACCATCTCTGGATTGATGGATTTATCCAATGTGCCAAAATGACCAAGAAGCGGCGCGTTCAGTTTTTTCAGACTGTCGGCATTGGCGGTAACGCGTCCATAATAGATCACCGCGGCATCAAGCTTGGTGTTTAATGCGGCTGACAGGCTCCACCCACCCCCAAAACACCAGCCAAGCGTGGCAACTTTACCATTGCCATTGGCCTTGGCCCAATCAACCCATGCGGCGATTGTTGCATTGGCTTCGCTGGCTTTGACGGCTTTAGTTTGGGTTTTGGCTTCATCACGATTGGTGGCGACCGACCCGTTAAACAGGTCAATGGCAATCGCATGAAATCCCTTGGCGCGGATATCTTCGGCCATGGTTTTGATATTGTCATTCAATCCCCACCATTCATGGATCAAAATGACCACCGGCGCGTCCTTTTTATCGGCCTCGGCAAAATAGGCGCTAACCGTGCGGCCATCTGCGGTTGATTGATTGATGGAAACGCCTTTTGCGGCTTGTGCCTCGGCAAGCTCGACATTGGCAAGAATAGTGGCAAGCGGTAGGGCCAGCGCACCGGCAAGAAATAACCGCCGGTCGGTCGCTGATACCGATGGCCGCGACACATCATTAGGATCACAATTTTCCAGATCACACATCTTATTCATCTCCATTCAAAAAACAGATTGCGAAAACCATCCGATCCGGCCTTTTGCCAAAGACTCCGGCCGATGATTTAACGCCTGATCTTAAGCCTTTTGAACGGCGCTGCAAATGCGCAAATATCAAAGTGATGGAAAAACTTTGCTCATTATCTGGGTTTTGGGATCAAGCACGGCACATCGATGGCGAGTAAAGCTTGAACAAATTGCCAAAGCAATGTATACGCTGGCGCAATCCTAATTTTTACGCGGCAAGCGCGACCGGCGGACCGGTTGGTGCTCGCCAGCGTAACCTTCCTCGCAAAAGTCAAAGCGAGAGACCCTAATTCAATTTGTTAAGGAGTATTCTTATGAAGCTATCCAATTTCTCAGGGAAAACAATCGCCATTATGGTGGCAAGTGGATTTGATGAGGTCGGATTTATTGCCATCCAACGCGCCATGATGAATGCTGGTGCGAAATTAAGAATTGTTTCGCGGGAAGCTGGATTAACAAATGCCTGGAATGGTACAGGCTGGGGCATGTCCTATCCGGCAGATGCAACCTTATCGACAGCGCTTGCGATTGATTATGATGCGTTGATCGTGCCAGCTGGCAACCGCCATGTTGAAAGCTTGAAAAATGAAGTTCATGCCAAGCGTGTTTTGCGTGCATTCCTTCGTGAAGATATGCCGGTTCTGCTTCAAGGTGATGCTGTTGCGCTTTTGTCATTGATCGACGAAGCTGCCGAGCGGCCAAAAGCGGAAAGTGATGCGACGGCCCCTGTTATCGACCGCAATCTTGTGACAGTATCAGCGGCATCGGAACAGCTGGAAGAGCTATCTGCCTTGAATGGTGCGATGGTGACTGCCGAAGCTGAAAGCCGCGCCGCCTGAAACCAATAGGGTAACGACCGATATGGCATCTTCTGATAAACCTGTTGTGACCAAACTGCCATCGCCCTGCGTGTCGATCTGTCAGATGGATCCGCAGGATGGGGTCTGTCTTGGCTGTTATCGGACGCGCGCCGAAATCGCCGCATGGCGAAGCATGGATCAAGATGACCAGCTGGTTTTGCTGGATATTCTTCGCGACCGGCGGGCAAAGGCAACTGGCGTTGCACGCCGGCCATCACGGCGCAATGTGAAACGTCTTGGCGTCTAGCTGTCACGGGGTGTGATGGCGGCCAGATGATGGCCGCCGCGCCGGTATGCAAGGAACTCAAAAGCAATGAGCAATATTTTATCCGATCTGATTGACCAACAAGGCTGGTGCGTTGCTGATGGGGCAACGGGAACCAACCTGTTTGGGCGCGGTCTTGAAACCGGCTATCCGCCAGAATTATGGTCGGTTGAACGTCCGGATGATATTTTATGGCTTCATGGCAGTTTTCTTGAAGCCGGATCAGATTTGATCCTGACCAACAGCTTTGGCGGTACCGGATTCAGGCTAAAACTTCATGACTCACAAGATCGTGTATCCGAGCTGAATATGGCTGCGGCGCAATTGGCCCGCAAAGCGGTAGAGATACATTTTGCCAATAGCGGAAAACGCGCCATTGTCGCCGGATCAATGGGGCCAACTGGCGAGCTGTTTGAGCCGCTTGGCAAATTAACGCACAGCGCCGCTGTTGCCGGTTTTGCCGAACAGGCCGAAGCGCTTGCCGAGGGTGGTGTTGACGTTTTATGGATTGAAACCATGTCGTCAAATGAAGAAGTGGCCGCCGCGATCGAAGCGGCAAAACCCACGGGCCTGCCGATTTGTGCAACCATGACATTTGATACGGCTAGCCGATCAATGATGGGGGTGATGCCCGCTGATTTTGCCAGTTTTGCCACCGCTTTAGGTGCCAGCTTCATTGGCGCCAATTGCGGCATTGGGCCGGCTGAATTGCTGCATTCGGTAAGTGGTATTTTGACGCAATCGAACGATGTGCCGGTGGTGGCCAAGGGCAATTGCGGCATCCCCGCCTATGTTGAGGGCGCGATTCATTACCATGGCACACCTGAATTGATGGCTGATTATGCGCTATTTGCGCGGGATATGGGCGCCAAGGTCATTGGCGGTTGCTGTGGCACCAGCCCAGCGCATGTTGCCGCAATGACAACAGCACTTGCGGCAACGCCAAAACGGCCATTTGATGAAGCGGCGATGAATGCTGCGCTTGGCGCGGCATGGGCCGATGTGAATATCAATAATGCCGGTGGTGATGATCGGCGCGGTCGGCGTGGGCGTCGTCGCTCGTCATAAAAAAGAACATATGACCCTGAATATGGGGCATGTGAACCGAAAGCCGGTTGCGTCAATGCCGCAATCTTTGCATACTCGCCGCGTTTTTGATGGCCGCTCTCGATGCGGCGATCGATCCGATTATCGCAGTTTATTGGCCATTAGCTGGTCATTCTTTACGGAGCCTTAGATCATGCATGCCTACCGATCCCATAATTGCGTCGAATTGACCGAAGCCAATGTCGGCCAGCAGGTAAAATTATCTGGCTGGATTAACCGCAAACGCGATCATGGACAGCTTGTCTTTGTTGACCTTCGTGATCATTACGGCCTGACTCAATGTGTTGCCGATTCATCCGATGCCAGCTTTGCGCTTGTCGAAGCCACGCGGCTCGAGTCAGTGGTTACCGTTACCGGCACAGTCCTGAAGCGCAGCGACGAAACGATCAACGCGTCATTACCAACCGGCCAGATCGAGATACGTATCGAAGCATTTGAAGTGCAGTCGGCTGCCGACACTTTGCCATTACAGGTCAATTCAGATGAAGATTCAGGCGAGGAAACACGGCTTCGCTATCGCTATCTCGATCTTCGTCGCTCTCGCCCTCATGCCAATATCATGTTGCGGGCCAAAATCATTCAATCGATCCGCGCCCGCATGGTGGCACAGGATTTCACCGAATTCCAAACACCAATTCTAACCGCATCATCGCCCGAAGGCGCGCGTGATTTTCTGGTGCCAGCCCGCCTTCACCCCGGCAAATTCTATGCTTTGCCACAGGCACCACAGCAATTTAAACAGCTAATCATGGTTAGTGGCTTTGACCGCTATTTCCAGATTGCCCCTTGTTTTCGTGATGAAGATAGCCGCGCCGATCGCAGCCCGGGTGAATTCTACCAGCTTGATCTCGAGATGAGCTTTGTTGAACAGCAGGATGTGTTTGCCGCAGTCGAGCCGGTGATCAAAGGCGTGTTTGAAGAATTTTCCGACAAGGTTATCGATACTGATTTTGTGCATATTCCATTTGCAGATTCGATGCTGAAATATGGCAATGACAAGCCAGATCTGCGGATTCCGTTTGAAATTAGCGATGTAACCGATATTTTCCGCGGATCTGATTTTTCAATCTTTGCCAAGAATATTGAAAAGGGCGCGGTTGTGCGGGCGGTGCCCGGGCCAAAATGTGGAAGCCGTGCGATTGCCGACCGGATGAATAGCTGGGCGCAGGGCGAAGGCGCGCCGGGTATGGGCTATATTATCTATGGCGAAGGCGAGGCTCGCGGCCCCGTTGCCAAAGCGCTTGGTGCTGAAAAGGCCGAAGCAATCCGTCTTGCCACGGGGGTTGGTGATGGTGATGCCGTGTTTTTCGCTTGTGCGCCTGCGGATGAAGCGGCCAGCCTTGCCGGACGCGCCCGTGTGAAAATTGGTCAAGATCAGGATTTGATTGATAAAAACCTGTTCCGCTTTGCATGGATTGTCGATTTCCCAATGTTCGAAGCCGATCCGGTTACGGGCAAGATTGATTTCTCGCATAATCCCTTTTCAATGCCACAAGGCGGCATGAAAGCGCTAGAAGAACAAGATCCGCTAACCATCAAAGCGTGGCAATATGATCTTGTTTGTAATGGTGTGGAACTGTCATCAGGTGCGATTCGAAACCATCTTCCGGAAGTGATGTATAAAGCCTTTGAAATTGCGGGCTATCCAAACAGCACGGTTGATGAAAAATTTCCGGCAATGATTAACGCATTCCGCTTTGGCGCGCCGCCGCATGGCGGCATTGCGCCCGGCATTGATCGGATTGTGATGCTGATTGCCGATGAGCCGAATATCCGCGAGGTTATTCTGTTCCCGATGAATGGCAAGGCCGAAGACCTGATGATGGCAGCCCCGTCTGAAGTTGACGAATCGGCACTTGCCGAATTGCATATCCGGCGCGTGCCACAGATCAAGAAAAAGGACTAGCTTGCGCGTTTAGGGGGTTTGGCGATGCTGTGATTCGCCATGCAAAAGGGCGAGCAAACAGCCAAGAAGAACCACCGCACCAGCTTGATGCATGCCACCAAGCGCAACAGGCACGCCATGAAGAAGCGTGACAATGCCAAGGATGAATTGCGCCACAATCGCGCCAAGCACCAGATTGCCGCGCAAATGCAGGCCGCGCCGTCGCGCCTTTACCGCCAGAACAACCACCGCACCAAAGGTTACGGCGGCAATCCAGCGATGATGGAATTGTGCCGAAGCCGGATTTTCAAAGGGGTCGAGCCATCCAGCCTCGCCATATTCGACAGGCACCAGCCCATTGCCCATTAACGGGTAGTGATTATAGAGCAATCCGGCATCCATACCGGCAACAAGCGCGCCAGCAAGAATGGTGATGCCAAGCAAAGCCAGACTTGCCATGCTGTGACCTTTTGGCCATTTGGCGCGGCCATCACGAAGGTCAAAACCTGTCCAGATCAGAAGACTGAAAATCACCAGCGCAACACTAAGATGTGACGCTAGCCGATATTGCGAAACGCTGGCCTGTTCGGTAAGGCCAGATTTGACCATCCACCAGCCAACAACGCCCTGAAACCCGCCAAGACATAATAATAGCGTCAGCCGCCATCCAAATCCTTGCGGCACGCGCCCGCTCGCGACAAAAAACAAAAATGGCAGGCCAAAGGCAAGGCCAAGAAACCGGCCCCAAAGCCGGTGAAAATATTCCCAAAAGAAAATATTTTTAAAAGCGGCAAGTGACATGCCGAAATTCATTTGCTGATATTCGGGCGATGCCTGATACAGCTGAAATACCCGATCCCATTCAGCCGCATTTAATGGCGGCAAGGCTCCGATCAATGGGCGCCATTCCACCATTGAAAGGCCCGATCCGGTTAGGCGCGTCACGCCGCCGATCACCACCATAATGGCAACAAGCAAGGCCATGCCAAACAGCCATCGGGTGACCAATTGGTCGCTATGGGGGCCGGCATTGCGCGAGATCCAGCGAGGTGATGATTGGGTCATGAAACCAGCCTGAAAATGAAAGAACGATAATTCATATGGTCGTTTCTATATCAAGCCACAAGGGGCTGCAAATTGGCGCTTTGCCGCAGGGGGGCGCGCCGCCAGCCGGCTATCAAGGTCAGACGCGATAAGATCAGCTTTTGCCAGAAATGTCGTGAAAAGAAATAAATTGCAGAAAGTAAATCATATAGAAATTAAATTTTTTTTCAGTCTTAATTTTCTTTAAATTTAAAAAAATATACCTAATTTCAGAAATGTGATCGGCTTTTGACGCATTTGTTTTGATCGATGCCGCCCGCACAGGCCTGTCAGATAAGCCTTGCAAAGGATTGATGATGTTATCGCATTTTCCACTTTTTCTGGATCTGCACCAGACCCCACCATTGGTGATTGGTGATGATTCCGGTTTGGCTGCCAAGCTGCGGCTGTTGCGAAAGGCCGCGCCAATCATTGACGTGATGGTCAGCCATCATGCGGCTTGGCCTGATCAATTTGCCGATGATGCTGGCGCGCATTTCCACCGGCTGGCAGATGATGTTTTTTTGATTATTTTCCTGCCCGTCCCTTGACAAATCAGCGCCGATATCCCAATTAGCCCTAGTGACGATCTGGCACTCTCGATCGATGAGTGCCAATCGACAGGTAACAGACTTTTTTGGAGGAGAAATAGGGCATGAAATTCAGGCCTCTTCACGACCGCGTTGTTGTACAGCGCACGGAATCAGAACAGAAAACCGCTGGTGGAATCATCATTCCGGACACCGCAAAAGAAAAGCCGATGGAAGGCAAGGTTATTGCCGCTGGCGCTGGCGCGCGTGACGAAACTGGCAAAATCCAGCCGCTTGACGTCAAAGCTGGCGATCTGGTTTTGTTTGGCAAATGGTCAGGCACCGAAGTCAAGATCGATGGTCAGGAATATCTGATCATGAAGGAATCTGACATCATGGGTGTGATTGAATAGACCGCCAACGGTTCCCCACAATTCAAATAAAGGAAGATTGAAAAATGGCTGCTAAAGAAGTCAAATTCGGCTCAGATGCCAGAACACGGATGCTTGAAGGCGTCGATATTCTGGCTAATGCCGTTAAGGTAACGCTTGGCCCAAAGGGTCGTAACGTTGTTCTCGAAAAATCATTCGGCGCACCGCGCATCACCAAAGATGGTGTGACTGTTGCCAAAGATATCGAGCTGAAAGACAAGTTCCAGAACATGGGCGCACAGATGGTGCGTGAAGTGGCGTCAAAAGCAAATGACGTTGCCGGCGATGGCACGACAACAGCAACTGTTCTTGCACAATGTATTGCGCAAGAAGGGTCAAAAGCAGTTGCATCTGGCATGAACCCAATGGATCTGAAACGCGGCATCGACATGGCTGTTGAAGCTGTTGTTGCGTCGCTGGTATCACGGTCACAGAAAATTTCGACATCTGACGAAGTGGCGCAGGTTGGCACCATCTCAGCAAATGGTGAAGAAGAAATCGGCAAGATGATTGCCGAGGCCATGGAGCGTGTTGGCAATGAAGGCGTCATCACTGTTGAAGAAGCCAAAAGCCTTGCCACCGAGCTTGAAGTCGTTGAAGGCATGCAGTTTGATCGCGGTTACTTGTCACCTTACTTCGTGACCGATGCCGAGAAGATGCGCGCCACATTGGAAGAGCCATATATCCTTCTTCACGAAAAGAAGCTGTCAAATCTTCAGGACATGTTGCCAATTCTGGAAAAAGTTGTTCAGTCAGGTCGTCCATTGTTGATCATCGCCGAAGATATCGAAGGCGAAGCCTTGGCAACTTTGGTTGTGAACCGTCTTCGTGGTGGCCTGAAAGTGGCTGCTGTTAAGGCCCCTGGTTTCGGCGATCGCCGCAAAGCCATGCTCGAAGATATTGCCATTTTGACAAACGGCACTGTTGTGTCTGAAGAAGTTGGCATTTCGCTCGATAGCCTGACTCTTGAAATGCTTGGTTCTGCCAAGCGTGTTGAGATCACCAAAGATGAAACAACCATCGTTGATGGCGCTGGTGCAAAGACCGAAATCGAAGCTCGTTGCAACCAGATCCGTGCGCAGGCTGAAGAATCAACATCAGATTATGACCGTGAAAAACTACAAGAGCGTCTTGCCAAATTGGCTGGCGGTGTTGCTGTTATCAAGGTCGGCGGTGCCACTGAAGTTGAAGTAAAAGAGCGTAAAGACCGTGTTGATGATGCGATGCACGCAACGCGTGCGGCTGTCGAAGAAGGCATTGTCCCTGGTGGCGGTGTTGCTCTTGTGCGGTCAACAAGCGCTCTTGAAGGTCTAAAGCCATTAAACCGCGATCAGGAAGTCGGTATCGAAATCGTTCGTCGCGCATTGCAGGCACCTGCCCGCAATATTGCCCAGAACGCCGGTGCCGAAGGCGCCGTGATCGTTGGCAAACTGCTTGAAGGCAAAGACGACAATAATGGTTATGACGCAAAGAACAATGTGTTCACCGACATGATCAAAGCTGGCGTTATTGACCCAACTAAGGTGGTTCGCTCGGCATTGCAGAACGCAGCATCTGTTGCTGGTCTTCTGATCACCACCGAAGCTATGGTCGCCGAAAAAGTTGACCCAAAAGAAGCAGCACCAGCAGCCCCTGATATGGGCGGTATGGGCGGTATGGGTGGCATGGGCGGTATGGGCTTCTAAGGCCAACCACCATTCATCGAAAAGATATCAAACCGGAGGGTGGCAACATCCTCCGGTTTTTTCATGGCATAAATTTGATTGGTGTTGGCCCATTATTTTGGCCCATTATTTTGGCCTAGCCATTTTGGGGTCACTTGACCGTCACGCCTCGCTTTTCGCCAGAAATTCTTGCGTTTGGGCAATCGCTTCGGCAAGGCCGATCCGTTGAATTTCGACATCTGGCGGAAAGGCGCTTGTCATGCGGGTTGGTAGGCGACTATCAAGCATCACAAAAACGCCGCGATCACTGCTTCGCCTGATCAGCCGCCCAAAGGCTTGGCGTAATTTCAACCGCGTCTGGCGTTCGGTCCAGGCTTCGCGCCCCTGCCATTTGGCGCGGGCAGAAAACAGAATATCGCTTCGTGGCCAAGGCATCCGGTCAAATACAATGAGCCGAAGCGCCGCGCCCGGAACATCAATGCCATCGCGCACCGCATCGGTTCCAAGAAGGCAGCTTTCCGGATCTTCGCGAAACATGGCAAGCAGCGTTTGTAAATTCATTTGGTCAATATGCTGGGCGTAAAGTGGTAATTCGGCGGCTTCCAACCGGCTTGCCAAGGCTGGATAGACAGCCCGTAACCGGCGAATGGCAGTAAATAGACCAAGCCCGCCACCACCAGCTGCGATCATCAAAGCCGCCATGGCGCTTGCGGTGGCTTCGGGGCGATCACGATCAAGGTCATTCACCACCAAAATGCGGGTTTGATTCGCATAATCAAAAGGCGATGAAAAACTGACCCGCATGGCCGCATGATCCATATGCGCCGCGCCGGTTAGCGCAATCGCCGATTGCCAACCATCATGCGGTGGCTTGCCAGCCATATTGGTGGCCGTTACGGCATTGCCCGAATCATCAGTAATGGCCAGATCGGTTGTTTGACGCGGGGCGGCATAATCTTGCAAAGTTGCCGATGTGATGGTGACGCCATGCGCTGTATCCAGAACACTATGGGCAAAGGGAATCGTCGGATCAAGCCAGTGCCGCGCCAGCCCGACATCACGATCTTGGCCATCCATCCGGTCGATCTGCATCCAGTCAACAAAGCCGTCGCGTGCGCCACCATCAACATCGGCAAGCATTGTCTGCCAAGCGCCAAGTGGCCCGCCAGCGCGCAATTCTAACCCGCGGATTGCGCCTTCGATACGGGCGCGTTGGCTGCTGTCCAATTGATCGGCATTATCATCAAGATATTTGACCAGCCAATTGATCAGCCGTGTTAAAGGAACGGCAAGCGTTGCCAGCGCACTGCCAAAATCACGCGCCGCGGCAACCACATTATCAGGGGCGGGATAAAGCTCGCATTGCAGATCATAAAGGCTATCCGGATCACTGACCCGAAGATAGAGCGCAGCACGAAGATGCATGAAAAATGTTTCACCACTGCCAAGCGGTTGGGATGATGATAGGCGGTTTTCCCATCCCTGTCCGGGAAGCGCTCTTGCCGCTTCAAGCGCCGCTTCAATATCTGCAAGCGCGTTATCATCGCCTGCAACAATATCTTCAAGCCGCCGTTTCAAGCCGCGGGCACGGCCGCGCCGTCCATCTTCGGCGCCGCGAACCCAATGCCGTAATTCAGCCGCTTCGCGCCCACTTAGATAGGCTGAAAACGCACTATCAGCAGCGTCAAAAACATGATGCCCCTCGTCAAATACATAACGTGTTGGCGTGCGCCGATCATCTTTGCCGCCATAGGCCGCCTGCACCATCACCAGCGCGTGATTGGTAACAACAATATCGGCGCGTTTTGCCCCGCGAATCGATTTTTCGACAAAACAGCGATTATAATGCGTACAGGCGGCATGGATACATTCGCCGCGCCGGTCAGCCAGCCCGACAGTCTGTCCACGGCCAAGCAGATCAAGCAGCCATGCCGGAAAGCTGGAGCCGGTGAGATCGCCATCGCGGGTCGCGCCGGCCCATCGGGCCATCAGGCCAAGCGCGGTGGCATGGCGTGGCCGTCCTGGCATTTGCGCCAAGGCTTCTTCAAGATTTAAAAGGCAAAGGTAATTTTCGCGGCCCTTTCGGATCACCACCTTGCTGGCGCGGGTATTGGCATCAGGATAGAGGCGCGTCAATTCATCAGCAATTTGATGTTGAAGTGTGCGCGTATAGGTCGATATCCAGACCGTGCCGCCATTTTTTTCCGCCCATAGGGTCGCTGGCGCCAAATAGCCAAGGGTTTTGCCGGTGCCGGTACCCGCTTCGGCAAGAACCATTGCCGGACTTGGCCCCGCATCTGGCCGGTCAAAGCTGGCGGTAACTGCGGCGGCATAATCGGCCTGCGGCAGGCGCAATTCAGCGTTGCCACCAAGCATTTCGGCAAGTCTTTGGCGCGCTTCATCGGGCAAAATTGGCTGTGTACCAGCATCGGTTTGCGGGGTGTAATCAGTATAATCGGCAAGCCGGTTCCAGATTACCGCAAGGCGGCTGTCAGGCGGGCCTGCGGCAGGCTGTGGCAGGCCAAGATGCGCCAGAATATAAGGCCCCCAATTCCAGCCGCCAGAAGTCATCATCGTGGCAATCTGTCCAGCTTCTTGGCGGGCGGCATCGGGCGCATTTGCCAATTCATCAAGAAGGGTAAAGGCAATTTGCGGCAATAGGGTCGCCATGTCTTCGCCATTTTGCGGCCGCGCAAGGCCAAGCTGCTGGGCGAGACCAGCGGGTGTTGGAAGGGCAAAACGGGCGGGTCTGACAAAGGCGAATAATTCCATCACATCAAGATAATGATCAATCTCGATACCGGCGCGGGCGCTGCTCCAGCGACGATGGCATAATAGTACAATTCCCAAAGCCAGCTCGGCGGCAATGGTCGCGCGGTTTGGATGGGTGATCTCGCCATTCTGGCTAATCCAGATCAGCTGGGTGCCATGCGGATAGAAAACAGGCACGCCATGAAGATCGGGAAGTGATATGGAAGTTGAATCATGCATCAGGGCAGTTATAGCTTGCCGCAGGCGGCCATGCCAGCTTTGCGCACGCCTTTTGCAAAACTAAATGCAGGCAGGCCAAGAAATGCAGGCAGGCCAAGAAATGCAGGCTGCCGGGATGGCATCTTTGTGGCATTGCTTGCCACTTGACCTTGATCGCGGCTCGCCCTAGCTTGTCCGCATTTGGTGCGGTGCCATCTGCCCGCGATATGAAAGAGCATGATGATGAGTGATCTGACCGCAAGGCTACAAGAGATTGCAACCGACGCCAAGGCATGGCCATTCGCCGAGGCGCGTGCGCTGGCTGGCCGCCTTGATAAAATGCGTGATGCCAACAAGGGTGAGGTTCTGTTTGAAACGGGTTACGGCCCATCAGGCCTGCCGCATATTGGTACTTTTGGTGAAGTTGTTCGTACCACTATGGTTCGTCATGCCTATGAAGCCTTGACCGGCCAGAAAACGCGCCTGATCTGTTTTTCCGATGATATGGACGGCTTTCGCAAGATTCCGGACAATGTGCCAAATCACGAAATGTTGGCAGCCTATCTTCATATGCCATTAACCAAGGTCAAAGATCCATTTGGCACGGCGCCGTCTTTTGGCGAGCATAATAATTTGCGCTTGCAGGCTTTTCTTGACTCCTTCGGGTTTCAATATGAATTCATGAGTTCAACCGATTGCTATCTTGGCGGCAAATTTGACTCAGCATTGCTTCGTGTTCTCGAGCATTATGATGCCATTATGGATATCATGCTGCCAACTTTGGGGCCGGAACGCCAAGCAACTTACAGCCCGTTTTTTCCGATCTGCCCTGATAGTGGCAAGGTGCTTCAGGCCAAGGTTATTAACCGCGACACCAGCGCTGGCACGATTACCTATATTGATCCTGATAGCGGGGCTGAACGCGAAGTTTCGGTCACCGGCGGACAGTGTAAATTGCAATGGAAATGTGACTGGGCGATGCGCTGGTATGCGCTTGGTGTTGATTATGAAATGAGTGGCAAGGATCTCATTGATTCGGTAACGCAATCGAGCAAGATCACCCGTGCACTTGGCGGCACGCCGCCAGCGGGTATTTCGTATGAATTATTTCTTGATGCGAATGGCGAGAAAATTTCCAAATCAAAAGGCAATGGTTTATCGGTTGATGATTGGTTGCGCTATGGCAGTCCAGAATCATTATCGCTATTCATGTATGGTCAGCCAAAGCGTGCCAAAAGACTGCATTTTGATGTGATTCCAAAAACCGTTGATGAATATTACCAGCATCTTGGCAAATTGCCGTCACAAGATGACGCCGAACAGTTGGAAAATCCGCTATGGCATATTCACAGTGGCTTGCCCGATCAGGCAGGTTTGCCGGTTAGCTTTACTCTATTGTTGAATCTGGCGGCGGTCTGCCATGCCGAAGATTCGCAAATCGTCTGGGCCTATGTCAGCGACTATGCTGGTGATATCGACCCGAAAACCCATGCCGAGCTTGATCGGATGATTGGCTATGCGGTCAATTATTATCAAGATATGGTTCGACCTTATAAAACCTACCGGCTTGCCGATACGGGTGAGGCTGTTCATCTTGGAGCGCTGAAATCACAGCTTGCGGCGCTTGCTGATGATAGTGGCGCCGAGGCCATTCAATCGGTTGTTTACGCCACAGGCAAAGCGGCTGAATATGAAAATCTGCGCGATTGGTTTAAATGTCTTTATGAGGTGCTTCTTGGCCAGTCCGAGGGGCCGCGTATGGGATCGTTCTTTGCGCTTTATGGCCGCGAAAAGAGCATTCAATTGATTGATGATGCGCTTGCTGGCAAGCTCGCCCAATCGGCGGATCATGGCTGATGTGGGGCATGCTGGCAAATTTGGCGCGATGCCTGCCAGCCGAGGCGGCGCACCGTGTCGCGGTGGCGACGCTTCATCATAATCTAGGGCCACGTCCAGCACCGCTGGCAACAAAGGCCAATTTAGGCGTTACGCTTGCTGGTTTGGAATTTGCCAACCCGCTTGGGCTTGCGGCCGGCTTTGACAAGAATGCGGCCTGTTTTAATGGCGCGATGCAGCTTGGGTTTGGTCATGTTGAAGTTGGTACCATCACGCCGCTACCGCAGCCGGGCAATCCAAAACCGCGCGTTTTTCGCCTGCCAAAACATCATGCGGTGATCAACCGTTACGGGTTTAACAGCCTTGGCATGGATGCGGCTGCACGAAATCTGCAAAAGATGGCGGCATCACGAACCGGTATTTTGGGGGTTAATGTTGGCGCCAATAAAACCAGCCAAGCGCCAATTGATGATTATCGCCGTGCCGTGGCACATTTGGCGCGCTATGCCGATTATATCACGCTCAATATTTCATCACCAAACACGCCTGGTTTGCGCAATTTGCAAACCAAGACGCATCTTGCCGATTTATTGGCGGCAGGCCGTGCCGGACTTGATGAGGCGGGCGGTGCTGGCGATGTGTCAGCAAAACCAATCTTTTTGAAAATCGCCCCCGATCTGCATCATGACGATTTGGCGGCGATTGTTGAATCTTGCGTTGAGGCGGGGGTCAGCGGCATTATTGCAACCAATACCACGCTGGCACGTCCTGATGATCTTGACGGGGTTCATGCTGGCGAATCGGGCGGGCTATCGGGTGCGCCGCTTTTTGAGGCCGCCACGGCAATTCTTGCCGATGTGGCGCGTTTAAGTGACCGACGGCTTGGGTTGATTGGGGCCGGCGGTGTTGCCAATGGCTGGCAAGCCTATGCCAAAATTCTGGTTGGTGCCGATCTGGTTCAGCTTTATAGCGGCCTGGCACTTGATGGCCCACATCTGCCGGGCCGCATTTTGCATCAGCTAGCGGCGATGATGGATGCTGACGGCATAAGCGCCCCGCATCAAATCAAGGGGCAAATCCCCGATCCTGCCAAAGCCATTAAATATGCTAAAGGCCTTTGCGAAAAGATTTCAGAACAATAGGCAAAAGCGGGATTGGCGGCAATTCGGGGTCGGGTGCGCTTAACCGACTCAAAGACGGCGTTGCGCCACTAATTTGCTGCCGCTCTTGCGCTAATGTCCGATAATAGATCACCACAACAACCCGAATCGCCGATGTTAGGTTAAACCCTCTTCGGCGTTTGTCGATCATTTGGCAAAATCCGTTCAAATCCAAATTTTCGCGAAGCAGAATTTCACCAACAGCATCCCAAATCGCGGTTTCTAGAACAATCGATGTTCGTACATTTGCCAATTGTATATTGCGCTTTGCTTTCAAAACCATGTTCCTTCAATCAAAATAATTCAAATGCGCTATTGGGCGTTACACGATATTTCTGAAAATGAACCCGCAAAGCGTGGAATGACCCGCCGCTGGCTTAGAGTCACAAACATCAATGGCTAGTCTATTTGGATTAACCAAAAGCTTGATCAGGATAATCACTCTTCTTGGCATGAGCCTGACTAAACATTGGTTGGCCCTTAATAAATTGCATTGGTCTTGATTCCTGCTTTGTTCGGGTTCTTGCGGTAGCAAAGCTGGTTTTCCAGCTTGACCTTGGCCGCAGACTGGCCTATACCCAGCCTTCAATTTCTAACGCAGCGCATCTGTGTCTGCTGATTATGGAGCCTTAGTTATGGCAAAACGCTGTCAAATTTCTGGTAAGACTGTGATGTCTGGCAATAATGTCAGCCATGCGAATAATCGTACACGCCGCCGCTTTCTGCCAAATCTGCAATCAACCCGCATGCATAGCGAAATTCTTGGCCGTGCAGTCAGCCTTCGCGTTTCAACAAGCGCCATGCGGACTGTTGAAAAACATGGCGGTCTTGACGCTTATTTGCTGCAGGCACGCAACGCCGAATTGGCTGTTGAAGCGCGCGAATTAAAGCGCCAAATCACGGCTGCGCAAACAACCGCATAATCGCGTATCAAACGCATGAACAACCCCGCAAAATGATGCGGGGTTTTTTATGCCTTTTATCTGGAATCGCGTGTGATGGTGGGGCCGGATTTTAGCCAGTTCGGCGCGGTCGCTTGTTTGCATCCTCGTCAAACAGGTCGGTCAATTGCCCAACAACTGCGCCGCCAAGCTGGTCAACATCGGTGATGGTAACGGCGCGCCGATAATAGCGTGTCACGTCATGGCCAATACCAATCGCAAGCAATTCAACCGGTGATCGCCCTTCGATATAGCCAATAACCTCGCGAAGATGTTTTTCGAGATAGCTGCCGCTATTGACCGATAGGGTCGAATCATCAACCGGCGCACCATCAGAAATGACAAGCATGATTCGGCGGTCTTCATGCCGCGCCAAAAGCCGGTCATGTGCCCATAACAGCGCCTCACCGTCAATATTTTCTTTCAAAATGCCTTCGCGCAGCATCAACCCAAGCGATTTGCGCGCGCGGCGCCATGGCACATCGGCTGGCTTATAGATGATATGGCGAAGATCATTCAATCGCCCTGGCATGGCTGGTTTTCCGGCCTGTTGCCATAATTCGCGTGATTGCCCGCCTTTCCATGCACGGGTGGTAAAGCCAAGAATTTCGACTTTGACGCCACACCGTTCAAGCGTACGCGCCAGAATATCGGCAGTGACCGCGGCAATGGTAATGGGCCGCCCGCGCATCGAGCCGGAATTATCCAGCAATAGCGTAACAACGGTATCGCGGAATTTTGTGTCTTGTTCTTGTTTATAGGAAAGCGGGCTTAGTGGCTGGGTGACAACGCGGTGCAGTTTGGCAGCGTCAAGCACCCCTTCTTCAAGATCAAAATCCCACGACCGGTTTTGATGCGCCATCAATTTACGTTGCAGACGGTTGGCAAGCTTGCCAACGATTGAGGTGACATTTTCCATATGCCGGTCAAGCATCACCCGAAGCCGGTCAAGCTCTTGCGGGTCGCAAAGATCGGCAGCGGCAATCACTTCGTCAAATTTGGTATCAAAAATACGATAGCCCTCAGTCGAAGCGCCGCTTTTGCTATTATCACCATTCATATCTGAATTGGGTGATTCGCCATCACTGCTGCCGTCATCCGTGCCTTCGGAATCCATCATTTCGCCATCTTCAGACGCGCCAGCATCACCGGCGTCATCCATTGATTGGCTGTCATCGCCTTCGCTTTGATCTTCACCGACGGCAGATTGTTCGCCATCCTGTTCGGACTGGCTGTCGCCGCCCTCATCCTGATCATCTTCATTATCTGAATCTTGATCTTCATCCGACGAGGCCTCACCAAGATCGGATTCAAGCGCACCAATCAGGCGGCGCGATAATTCGGCAAAGGCCGGTTGATCATCAAGTGACTCGCCAAGCTCGTTAATCAGATCGCCTGCACGGCTTTTCACCCATGGCCGCCATAAATCCATCACCATCGACAGGTTCTTAGGTGGCGGCGATCCGGTTAGTTCTTCGCGAAGCAGTAACCGGACGACCTCGGCAATACCGGCATCATCGGCGCTTCCCGGCGCGTCAATCTGGCGGTTTTCATAGCGCTGATTCAAGGCTGCATCGAGATTGTCACCAACGCCCTTCATATGGCGTGCGCCAATGGCCTCGACGCGGGCGCGTTCGGCTGATTCGAAAATCGCCTTGGCACCATCCGGGGCAGGGCAATGTTTCTTATGGGTCATCGGGTTATGATGGGCAAGCCAAAGGGCGGCGCCATCGGCGGCACCGCGAAGGCTGGCTTTTTGCGCGGCGGTTGCCGTTGGAGGAAGCGCAGGTAGCCGCACATCATCCTTGCCAACATGCGTATCGGTGCCAGCATAGGTTACTTGATGCTCTTTGCCACCAGCAAGCGCCCGCATCGCTGCGGCGTTGGATTTCAGAAATTGTGCATCCTTGTCAAATGAAGACATGCTGGTTTCCTGCGATTGTTCCGGTGGCTGATGGATTATGATGGCATGCTGCTGCGGGCAATTAGCCCTTAGCTGGCAGTGGCCTGCCGGATCGGTGCTTCGGGAAGGTCAATGCCAAAACAACGCTGATAATATTCAGCCACGGTTGGGCGTTCGATCTCGTCACATTTGTTCAAAAAGCTTAACCGGAATGCCAAAGTCATATCGCCAAAGATACTGGTATTTTCGGCCCAAGTGATAACCGTACGCGGCGACATGACTGTTGATAGGTCACCTGACATAAATCCTTTACGGGTCAAATCGGCCATACGAACCATTGCGGCAACCTGTTCAGTGCCTTTTTTGTCGGCATATTGTGGCAGTTTCGCCGTGACAATATTCACCTCATCAGCATGCGGCAGATAATTCAATGTCGACACAATTGACCAGCGATCCATTTGCCCCTGATTGATTTGCTGGGTGCCATGATAAAGGCCGGTTGTATCGCCAAGACCAACAGTGTTGGCCGTTGCAAAAAGTCGGAAATGCGGATGTGGGTGAATCACCTTATTGCTATCAAGAAGGGTCAGCTTGCCATCGACTTCGAGAACGCGCTGAATCACAAACATCACATCGGCACGGCCAGCGTCATATTCATCAAATACCAGCGCAACCGGATTCTGCAGTGCCCACGGCAGAATGCCTTCGCGGAATTCGGTAATCTGTTTGCCGTCACGAAGCACGATGGCGTCTTTACCAATCAGGTCAATTCGGCTGATATGGCTATCCAGATTGACCCGAATACAGGGCCAGTTTAACCGTGCGGCAACCTGTTCAATATGGGTTGATTTACCCGTGCCGTGATAGCCTTGAATCATCACCCGGCGGTTATGGCCAAAGCCTGCCAGAATGGCGATTGTGGTGTCGGTGTCGAACTGATAGTTCGGATCAAGCGCAGGCACATAATCAGATCCCTCACTAAAGGCAGGAACGATCATGTCGACATCAATACCAAAGACGTCTCTGGCATTGACCGTAATGTCGGGCGCCGACATGGAATGGGCAGGGGTCGGCGCAAATTTCGCGTTATCAGACATAACAGTTAGAACTCCACTTTAAGCAAATATTAGGTTTGGCTGGTGGCAGACTTGTCACCATTGGCTAGGGTTTTCCGAATCAGTGAATAGGCAAGGTTAATATCTTTTAGCCGTTCTTCGGCATGGGCGTCACCCCCATTTTTGTCGGGATGGTTCTCCTTGACCAGCCGCTTGTATTGTTTTTTGACAATATCAAAATCATCAACCGGTGCCAAGTTTAAGGTTTTCCATGCGGCACGTTCTTCTGGGGTTAGTTTCCGGCCTGATTTTGCCTCGTCACGATTTTCGAAATCAAACAGCCCAAGCGGATCTTCAAAATTATTTTCGCTTGGCTGTCCGGTGGCAAATTTCCAGCTTGGCCTCTCCCATGTTGTGGCGCGGCGGATCTCGGCTTCAAGCGCGGCGCCTTGCAGCCCGTCATAATAATTCCATGATTTGTTATAGGCGCGGATATGATCAAGACAGAACCAGATATAATCACGCAATGCATCGCGTGATTTTGGCGCTGGATACAGGCCCTCATCACGGCACCCTATGGCCGCACAACGTCGTGGCCGAGTATCATTCTGGCGCTGATCGATCTTAAACTCTGGTACGGTGGCGCGTCTCATCCTATGATCCACTCTAAATCAGTGCCCTCGCAGGCAAACATAGCCCCCCTCATGGAGATAACATATGGCAACGGCAGATACTATAGCGCAAAAATTAAACGCCGGGTTAAATCCGCAGCAAATTGACGTTCAGGATGTAAGCCATAAACATGCAGGCCATGCTGGATGGCGTGAAGGTGGCGGCACGCATTTTGAGGTAACGATCAAGGCAGATGCTTTTGCCGGCAAATCCCGCCTGCAACGTCATCGTATGGTGAATGACATTTTGGCAGAAGATCTTGCCGAATCCATACACGCGCTGGAGCTGCATCTAAGCGACTGATTGTGGCCGTATCGCGAGATATTTAATCCCGATCATCGGCATAGCCAACACAAGTATTGGCCAAATGGCTTCGTTCACTTTGCTTGTCGGCATCGGTGAAATTTGACTCGATCCGGCGTTCGCGCGCATCTTGACCATACATCGTCTGATAGGCGATGGTGGCAACCGGGCCAAGCAATTCGGTGATATGCGTACAGCCATGCCGCCCGCCAATTGCCGCTTGCACCTGTCGCCGCCAACCAGGGGCAATTTTCAGCCCGACAAGTTCGTCAAACACCTCATTGGCTTTTGGACAAACGGCATAAGGGCCGGTAACGGTAATGGCTTCGGCGGCGGTGATTACCCGCTCTTTGGTGATCGTGATTCGCAAAATCATGTGATGCACTGGAAGATCAGGCGTAACCTCGCCGCGAAAATCGCTTGGAAATGGGTATGTCTTGTGATCGGTCAGTTCGGCCTCGATGTCAAACAACCCGTCATTGCGGACATAGCCATTGAGCGTGATCCGGCGCTGGTGCACCAATTCGCGCTCGATTTTTGGCGCGCTCAATTCGGTCGGATGATCTTTGCCATAAGGCGTATGGATCGCCGGGTTGGCTTGGGGGTTACCACTGCTCATATCTTGGTCTTTCTGTTTTGTCAGCTTGCCCAAAGACGCAAACTGGTCAGGCGGTTACCTTCACGTTTGACAATGCGAAACCGAATGTCATGAAAGCGGAATTCTTGACCAGGGCTTGGAATTGTGCGGCTTTCAAACAGCACTAGCCCCGCCAATGTTGATGCATCCTCATCGGGAAGATGCCAGCCAAGCGCACGATTCAGATCGCGGATTGTGACATTGCCATCGACAAGCCATGATCCATCAGCCTGTGCGCTAAGACCCGCCAAGCCGATATCATGCTCGTCATCAATATCACCGACAATTTCTTCTAAAATATCTTCCAAGGTTACAATGCCCCTGAAATCACCATATTCATCAACAACAACAGCAAAATGTTCACGCCGTGTGCGAAACGCCTGCAACTGGTCAAACAGCAAGGTGGTTTCGGGAATGAAATAGGCGTCACTGGCGATATTCTGCACCAATTGCGGCAAAAGTGGTTTTTTGTCAGCAGTTTCGGCTTCGCCAAGGGCGCGAAGCAGATCTTTGACATGAAGAACGCCAATAATATTGTCAGGCTTGCCCGAGAAAACTGGATGGCGCGTATGCGGTGATCCAAGCACAAAGCGCAAGATATCTTCGATATTATCATCCGCATTGACCATGCTTACCGTGCCGCGATGCGTCATAATCTGTTCGACTGATAATTCATTCAAATCAAGAATTGATGACAGCATGGCTTTGCGTTCACGATCGTCGGCATTGCCATTATCGCCCTGCAATTCAATCAGGCCACGCAATTCTTCTTCGCGGTCTTGATCACCATTCGGGTTTGGCCGGATCATCTGGCTTGCCAAAAATCGGATACCAAGCGAAAGCGGGCTGAGCAAACGCACGACCCATAAAAGAATAGGGGCAATGCGCAATGCATATTGATCAGCATAGGCAAAAGCATAGGTTTTTGGCATGACCTCGGCAAACACGACCAAAAGCACGGTCATGGCAATCGTTGCCCATACAAGGCCGCCCTCGCCAAAAAGCGAGATGGCAATGCTTGTTGCCAAGGCTGAGCCAAGAACATTGACGGCATTATTGCCAATCAATATCGACCCGATCAGCCCTTCACGGTCGGCACGCAACGCCTCGACGATGCGGGCGCGTTCATTGCCTTTGCTTGCCAATTGGCGCATCCGCGCATCGGACGCTGCGGTCAATGCGGTTTCGGCGCTCGAGAAAAAGGCCGATGCGATAATCAGCAGCACAATGATTAATGCCAAAAGCCATAGGCTAGACAGCATTTGCACCTCGTTGAAGTAGGGTTTCGACAGCTTCTGGCGGCACATCGCCGCTGACAAAGGCGTCACCAATGGCGTTGACAAGAATGAAATACATTCGGCCGTCACGCATTTTTTTGTCATGTTTCATATGGGCAATAAGCTGGCTTGGCGTGGCGTTGCCAGCGGCAAGATCGGCTTGACCGGCAGGAAGGCCGACCGCGCGAAGATGCGCTTTGCATCTTGCCGCATCATCGGGCGAACAAAGCGCCAAATCAACTGACAGATCAAAGGCTAGCCCCATACCAGCGGCAACCGCTTCACCATGAAGCAGGCGTCCATCATATCCAGCCACAGCTTCAAAAGCATGGGCAAAAGTGTGACCAAGATTCAACAAGGCGCGTTTACCGGCCTCGCGTTCATCGGCTTCAACAATGCGCGCTTTGGCACTGCATGATGTGTGAATGGCATGCATGATTGCGGCTGGTTCCAGCGCTAAAACAGCGCCGCTATTGGCGTCAAGCCAGTCAAAAAATGCCGCATCACCCAAAAGCCCATATTTGACCATTTCGGCATAGCCAGCACGCAATTCCCGGTCTGGCAAGCTTGCCAAAAGGCTGGTATCGGCAAGCACGGCTTTTGGCTGGTAAAAGGCGCCAATCAGATTTTTGCCCGAAGCGGCATTCACGCCGGTTTTGCCACCAACCGAACTATCAACCTGCGCCAAAAGGCTTGTCGGAATTTGTACAAAATCAACGCCGCGCAGCAGGCTTGCGGCAGCAAAGCCAGCCAGATCACCGACGACACCGCCGCCAAAAGCGATCAGCAACACCGACCGATCGACGCCGACAGCCAGAATATCATCAAGAAGCTTTGCCAGAACGGTCATTGATTTGCTGGCTTCACCAGCGGCCACTTCAAAATGGTCAATCGCGCGCGCTGCGCTTTTCAACCCTGCTTTGAGACGGTCAAGATGAAGCGCGGCAACTTTTTTGTCGCTGACAATAATGATATGACGGCCTGCGGCGATCGGGCCAAGGATTGATCCGGCCCGATCAATCAGATCAGGGCCAATGACAATGTCATAGGCGCGATGCCCAAGGCCGACGGTTAATGTTTCTTGTTGCATGATTCAGTCACCTACTGCCTTGGCAGATGAGTGTCAAGCGCGTGAAGCAGCGTCATCATCGCCTTATATGTCGATAATCCATCCGTATCGAGGTGGATATGGGCTTTTTTATAATAGGGGGCGCGCTGTTCATCGAGGCGTGTTAGCGTCGCTAGCGGGTCACTATTATGCAGCAATGGCCGTGTTTTTGTATTGCCAATGCGTGACAGCAATGTTGCTGGCGACGCCTTTAGCCAAATGGTTAATGTATGTTGCAAAAGCAGATCGGCGGTGGCGTCCTGACAAAAAGCACCTCCGCCAGTGGCAATGATTTGCGGCGATGCCAAAACCAGATTGCTAAGCGTCTTTCGCTCCATTTCGCGAAATTTCACTTCACCTGCCAGCTCAAAAATTTCGACAATGCTGATGCCCGCTGCCTTAACGATCAGCTGGTCACTATCTTTGAACCCAATCCCAAGCTGTTTTGCAGCACGCCGCCCAACGGCTGATTTACCGCTTCCCATGAGGCCGACAAGCACCACTGGCCGGTCAAGTCGTGCGGCAATAGAGCCAGCAAGTTCTGCGGCTGGATTTGGCCTGCGGGGCGCTGGTTTCGGCGAAGCTGTCATAAGGGCTAGCATAGCGATGCAAATGGTCAAGGGGAATAGAAGAAGCGGCCTTGCCACCTGACAAATCAGCAAAAAGGACGCAAAAATATGACGCGTCTTGTGACTTTGCCCAAATGCCGACATAATATTGTCATAAATACCTTGTTTTTGAAACCAGAAGTGATGTCTGGATTTAACAGCTTATGGTTGTTTTCATTCTTTCGTCCTTTAGGTGGAAATATGTACCGTTTGACGTCGGTTAAGGTGGCACAGGTCAAAATAAGCCAGACCAAAAATTCAGGCCAAAAATTCAGGCCAGAAATAGCGGCCAAAAAATGGCTAGGGGGATATGGAAAAGACATGACACGGATTTCGATTATATTTTTGATGCTGACGGGCCTTGCTGCTGTCGGTCTTGTTGTATTGTCAAACTGGCAGATCCCCGCCCCAACAGTTGCTGTTAACAAGGTTATTTCCAATGAAACCCTGCCAAAATAAGCTAGATATTTTGCGTCGTTCACCTTCGCGTTTGGTGCTTTCGGTCTTGATGGCATCGGTTTGGTTAGGCGTTGGCTTATTGCCAGCCGCCGCCCAGCAAGGCGAACCTGTCAATCTGTTGTCAATCACGCCAATACCAGCTGATAGTGGTGAGATTGCGGTGACTAGCCCAACCAATATCGACCAAGCCATTGATAAGGCCTTGACCGTCGATGATGCCGAACAAGGCAATAAATCCAAAACAAACCCTATGGTCATTGCCGAGCCTGCTGATCAGGCGATAGATGCGCCAACCGAAATACCGCCAGCTGCGCCGACTGAACCCGCCCTGCCTGCGGATTTAACTGCCAGCCAGACGGCGCCAAATGCCAGTCAGACGGCGCCAAATGATGGTCTGGAAACAAAGGATGTTTATCGTAGTGCCAAAATTGGCCGCCGGAATATTTCAGATGTCGGACTTGCGGCGATTGGTGTTGGCGATACGGGTAATAGCCAGCTCGACAGCCTGATATGGCGCGGTACATCGGCCCGCGATGCAGTGTTTCTGCTGCAAAAATCAGCAGCTGTTAGCCATTCACAGGCGATCACCGGCCTTGCCTATGAAGTTGTGGCACGGCAATCAGTGCCGCCAAGCGGGGCAAATAATGTCGCTGCCAATCTTGTCGAGGCACGCTTGGCCTTTTTGGCAAATGGCGGCCGGTCAAGTGATCTTGCCGTGCTTGCGGCGCAGCTTCCCGAAGCCGAAAAATGGGCCGATTGGCGACGCTGGCTTACCGAACATTATCTGATGATCCGTGATGACGTTGCGGCATGTGGCATTGTCAGCCGTCAGATCACGCAGACGATGGATCCGTTTTGGCATAAATCAAATGTGATCTGTCAGGCGGTTCAGGGCAAAATTGGCGGGGCACGATTTGCGGCTGATATTCTGGCGGCAAATGGCGTTGATGATCCGATCTTTTTCAGTCTTGTGAATGAGGTTTTGAGCAATAATCTGGCTACGCCCGCCGGTCTGGCCAAGCTCGATCTGGCCAAGCTCGATCCGGCCAAGCTTGATTCGGCGCATATCGTGCTGATGGATGTGGCGAATCGGCCAATCCCGCTTGAAGGGCTTGCCGTGCTGCCAAAACAGATGGCCGAAACCGTTATAAAATTGAAATTTCTTGGGCCAGATGCCCGCATGGTGTCGACCTTTGATGGATTGAATCGCGGGCTGATCACGCATCGTCAGGCCGGTAAATTATGGCGCAGCGCCGGACCGGAAAATAATGATCCGCAATTGGCATTGGCCCAGCTTACCGGCACGGGTGATGCGCTTACCACCGCGCTTGCATGGCGTGCGCTTGACGCTGATACGAAAACTGACCGCTTGGCGCTGGTGGCAAAGGCGGTCAAGGCTGAAATCAATGGCGGCAATGGCGCAGTAATGTTGCCGCTTTATGCCGAATTGGTGCGTAATGCGCTTGCCGATGAAGCAGTGGCGGCCAATATGCGGTTTGATGATCTGGATGTGGCGCCAAAAATGGCGTTTTTGCTGGCGATAAACCAGCCGAATGACACCACGACGCTTGCCGCATTTGCGGGCAATGGTGAGGCGTTGAATGCGGCTGAATTATTGCGTGGGCTTTCGGGCAATGCGGTTGATACCAGTGTGATCAGCGCGTTGAATATGTGGCATATTCTGCCTGTTCTTGATGCGGCCGGTGTGGCAGTGGATGAGCAGGATTGGCTTGATCTTGTGAAAACTACGCCAATATCAGGCCAGGGTTTTGTTGGCTTGCCGCCGTTATTGCTAAAGGCGGTGACGGCTGCTGCAGAGGCGCGCCATGTTGCCGAAACCGTACTTCTTGCCAATTGGCTATTGCATGATGTGACGCTTGAAAGGACCAATCCGGCAGATTTGGCGGCGGTAATCCGCGCCCTTGATATGATCGGACAGGGTGACGTTGCCAAAGCCTTTGCACATGAGATCATTGCCGCGCATTTGATGCAGCGTTTGGCTGCAATGGTACCCGATGGCACGCAAAGCTAGCATCAGCAAAACCGCCGATCCGCAGGACCCGCTTATTGACGGGTTTCTTCAGGCCATTTCGGCCATGCGGGCAGCATCGCCAAACACGCTTGCAGCCTATCGGCGCGATCTTTTTGATTGCCAGATGGGTCTTGCAAAAAACGGCCATACGCTTGCGGCATGCGATGCCGATGAATTGCGGGCTGTTCTTTCATGGTGGCATCAGCGCCAATTATCGCCTCGTTCTGTTGCGCGGCGGTTAAGCGCGCTGCGTCAATTTATGGGCTGGGCTGTCGAAGATGGAATCCGGTCGGATAACCCAACGCGCTGGATTGACAATCCATCTTTGCCGGCGTCGCTTCCAAAAAGCCTGAGCGAAGCCGACATTATCCGGCTGCTTGAGGCGGCCGCAGCGATGACGCCCGAACTGGCGGCATTGCGTGCCTTGGCGATGCTGGAAATTTTATATGCAACGGGGCTTCGCGTCTCGGAACTGGTTGGCCTTCTGGTTTCGCAATTCAGGCGTAATCCTGAAGTGATTTTGGTCACTGGCAAAGGCGGGCGTGAACGTGTTGTTCCGCTTGGTGATACGGCGCGGGCGGCGGCGGCACGCTGGATCGAATGCCGTGATGGCAATGCTGGTTTTGTTTTGTCTGATGTCATGTTTCCGTCGGATGATGGTTCGGCGATGAGCCGCCATCAATTTGCGCAGATGCTGAAAAAGCTGGCAATTGCAGCGGGTATTGATGCGGCGCGGGTTAGCCCGCATAAATTGCGCCATTCCTTTGCCACACATATGCTGAATCGCGGTGCCGATCTTCGCAGTTTGCAAAGCCTTCTTGGCCATGCTGATATTTCAACAACACAAATCTATACCGCAAGCCGCCCCGATCGGCTTGCTGGATTGGTTGCATCGGCGCATCCGCTTGCCAGCCGCCGCCAAGATAGATAAACTGACGCAAATCACATATTTGCGATAGTTTGAAATGCGCGTTGACCTGACGCAGAATGGAATGACCCCAAAATGAGACATTTTCTTGATTTTGAAAAGCCGATTGCCAATCTCGAGGGAAAGGTCGAAGAGCTGCGCCATATGAGTACCGATGGCAGCATCAATATCGCTGATGAAATTGGCAAATTGCAAACCCGCATCGAACGCGAATTAAAACAGACTTATGAAAAGTTAGGTGCATGGGAAAAGGTGCAGGTTGCCCGCCATCCTGACAGACCGAAAATCCGTGCTATTTTTGACCGGCTTTTTGATGATTTTACCCCGCTTGCCGGTGATCGGAATTTTTCTGAAGATCACGCGATCATTGGCGGCATGGCCCGGTTCCGCGGCCAGTCGGTGATGGTGATGGGAACCGAAAAAGGAAGCAATACCGAAGAGCGGATCAAACGCAATTTTGGCATGGCGCGCCCTGAAGGCTATCGCAAAGCAGCGCGGCTGATGGATTTGGCTGGTCGCTATGGCCTTCCGGTTCTAAGCTTTGTTGATACGGCTGGTGCTTATCCCGGGCGCGGCGCCGAAGAACGTGGTCAGGCCGAAGCCATTGCGAGTGCCATCCGCGCTTGTTTGAAATTACCAACCCCGATGGTTGCGGCGATTATCGGTGAAGGTGGGTCGGGTGGCGCAATTGCGCTGGCAACAGGCAACCGCGTGGTGATGTATGAACATGCTATCTATTGTGTTATTTCGCCTGAAGGCTGTGCGTCGATACTGTGGCGCAGTGCCGATCATGCGCGTGATGCCGCCGAGGCTATGCGTATCACCTCGGATTGGATGCATAGGCTTGGCGTTGTCGATGCGGTCGTAAGCGAACCGCTTGGTGGGGCGCATCGTGATCCGATTGCGGCCATTGATGCGCTTGGCGATACGTTTGCCGCGCAGCTTGAGTCGATGGCCGGAATGGATGCGGCCGCGCTGATCGCCGATCGGAACGACAAATATATGCGCATCGGTGATAACGGGCTAGATTAAGCCGATAGGCGGCTATTATGTGTGGCGCATTATTTGATGAAACAAGTTGGTTCAATCGCCGGATTGGTCATCAATGACGGGATTGCCTGCCGCGCCTTGGCAACCGCGGCAAAATCAAGATCGGCAGATATCACCGCATCACCAATACCAGCATCGGCAATGATCTCTCCCCAAGGGCTGATGATCAAGGAATGGCCATAGGTTTGTCGCCCGTCTGCATGCGTTCCAGATTGCGCCGGTGCCAGAATAAAACAGCCAGTCTCAATCGCCCGCGCCCGCAGCAATATATGCCAATGCGCCTTGCCGCTGATTGCGGTAAAGGCGGCGGGAACTAGCAACAGCTTGGCGCCATCAAGCGCCAACTGGCGATAAAGATGTGGAAAGCGCAAATCATAGCAGATGCTTAATCCAACTGGCACATCATCTATCATGGCAATGACCGGTGTTGACCCTGCGGTAAAGCTGGCAGATTCACGATAGCTTTTGTTATCGCCAACATCAGCGTCAAACATATGGATTTTGTCATAGCTTGTGACAAGGCCGCCATCGGGCCCGAAAAGCAGGCTTCGATTGACTAATTTATGGTCGTGGCGGCGGCGTATCATCAATGATCCGGCATGAAGCCAGATGCCCAATTGCCGCGCCATATCGGCAAACCAGTTTTGGCTGAAGCTGTCATCTTCCCATTCGGCATGGGTGGCAAGCTGTTCGCGGCTGGCGGCAAGATAGCTGGCACATTCAGGAAGGCTTACAAGCGTGGCACGCGATGCCGCCTCGGCAATCAAGGGCTGGATATGCGCCAATGTTTTTTTCGCATTGTCACTGGCGCAATATTGAATAGCAGCAACGCCAAGCATCATTATCTAAGACGCCATTGATAACAGCTTGTCGAGATGGCCTGCCTGATCAAGCGCAAACAGATCATCACAGCCGCCAATATGATCATCATTGATAAAAACCTGCGGCACTGATGTTTTGCCATTGGCGCGGCTTCGCATGGTTTGGCGTTTGGCCGCGCTTAAGGTCACGTCAATTTCTTCAAAGGCAATGTTTTTAGCGGTCAGTAATTTCACGGCGCGCGTGCAAAACGGACAGGCCATTGCGGTATAGATTTCAATTTTTGCCATTTTTGTCTCACCTGACGCGGCCTGCGCTTGTACCAAGCCGCATCGTTAATAAACTTGAAAAACTGCAATATCATAATGCAAAATCAGCTGTCTGTCACAGCGTTCTATGGAAAAATCAGCATCGCATAACCGGCGTTACAGGCCATGACGTAAAACACGCGCCAAGACTAGCCCGCGAATGGGGCCACTTCCCGCCCGATGCAGGGTTCTTGCCGCCTCATAAAGCGTGGCGCCAGTTGTCATAACATCATCAATCAACAGCACTGGCCGATTGGCGATGCGGTGACGCTGGTTTTGCGGCACGGCAAACGCGCCTGCCAGATTGCGTTGTCGTTGGCTGCGGCTCAATCCGGCTTGTGTTGGGCCAGCCTTTGGCCGTTTCAATGTTTCAGGGGCAAAGATGCCCGTTTCATTTTGCTGGCATAAAAGGCGCGCCAGCTCGGCCGATTGGTTGAATCGCCGATGAAGATATCGTTTGGCATGAAGCGGAATCGGCACAATCAAATGATCTGATTCTGCCAAGGCCGTGAAATGCGGTTTTAAAAGGCGGGCAAATAGGGGGTTAAGATGAAGTGCGTCACCATGTTTGAATTTTAAAATCAATTGCCGTGACCGGTCATTATATAAAAAGCAGCTTCGCATTTCGGCCAATGGCGGCGCTTCGGCAAAACAAGAACCGCAAAGATTATCGCCAATGGCATAGGCAAGCGGTCGCCCACAGCATTGGCAAGATGGCGGGGTGATAAATACCAGCCCCTGCCAGCAATCGGCGCAAAGACCATGATAAAAACAAAAGCGCCGACATAAGGGGCATTGCTGGGGCAATAGCAGATCAAGCAAGGCGTTATAATGCTTACGGAATCGGGTGGCTTCTTTGGCGTGCATTACCGGCGTCTTATGTCAGCTTCGTTACCGGTCATTCTAGCTGAAAATTGGTAAAGAAACGGTAAAGCTTGCCGCCTGTCGCAAAGCGGGCATGACGGCATTTAGCGCTTGCGGTTTTACCACCAGACCCTACAAGATGCCTGTCATGACCGAATCAATGCCACAGCTATTTGACCCGCTTGCTCAGCGCCGTAACCGGCAACGGGCTGCCGCGACCTATGCAAATTTTGCCTTTTTAAAGGATGAAGCCGCATTACGCCTTGCCGATCGGGTTGATCTGATGCGGCGTGATTTTGATCTGTGTCTTGATCTTGGGGCGCATGATGGTCGCCTTTTGGCGCATCTGGCGCCGCTTGGCAAAATTGGCACAATGCTGCATAGCGACCCGGCTGCGGCCTTTGGCAACCATGCTGGCAAACCCTTTATCGTTCATGATTTTGTGAATCTGCCTTTTGCCGAAGGCAGTTTTGATGCGGTTTTTTCCTGTCTTAATCTTCATTGGGTTGATGATCTGCCTGGCCTGATGTTGCAAATTCGCAAATTGCTTCGCCCCGATGGTCTGTGTCTGATTAATCTTCTTGGCGGCAATAGCCTATTTGAATTACGGGCGGCATTGATTGCGGCCGAACAGGATGTAACTGGTGGATTTAGCCCGCGTTGTGCGCCAATGGCTGATATCAGAGATGTTGGCGGGCTTCTTGGGCGTGCTGGCCTTGCGCTTCCGGTAGCCGATAGCGACCGTTTGACCGTAACCTATCCAAATATGTTTCGATTAATGGCCGATCTTCGCGGCATGGGCGAACAAAATGCCATGCTTGGGCGGTTGCGCCAGCCGACAAGACGCGCCGTTTTCATGCGGGCAGCCGAAATCTATCAAACGAAATTTGGGCGCGACGACGGAACGATTCCGGCGAGTTTTGAGATCATTACCCTCACCGGCTGGGCGCCACATGAAAGCCAGCAAAAGCCGCTTCGCCCCGGATCGGGAAAAACGCATCTTGCCAATGTGATTGGCGGCGATAGCGATGATCGTGATGATCCAAAACAGGGCTGACGCCAAAAACATGGCTAAAAATTTGGCTTATCCAATCGCAGCTCACCGATTAATCCTGCCCTAGAGAAGATCCTGCCCTAGAGAAGATCCTGTAAGGCCGAGATCAATGGAATATCAGCTGCAGGCATTGGATAGTCGCGCAATTGTTGCGGACGTACCC
>Ga0233432_10000100_pt1 | contig 74187 bp, 76 predicted proteins | sample SI_122_August201_6_FD_179870 | JGI IMG/M metagenome (GOLD analysis project Ga0233432, IMG submission 179870) | Seawater microbial communities from Saanich Inlet, British Columbia, Canada - SI_122_August2016_10_MG | ecosystem: Environmental > Aquatic > Marine > Inlet | place: Canada: British... | reverse complement strand
GCGTTGAGTATCTGGGGTTCTCGGTCGCTCACGCAATCCACCTGAAATACACCATATCGACGATTTTGGCTGGTGGTGCCGGTGCGCTGATGGCGATGTCGCTTGGACAGGTAGATCCAGAGTCGATGATTAACTGGACAGTATCTGGCGAACTTGTTTTTGTTACCATCTTGTCAGGCCCGGGCAATGTTATTGCACCGTTTATCGGGTCTCTGGTTTTTGAAGTTCTTAGAACTTACGCGTTTGAATTAGCCCCACAGGCTTGGCAGTTGATTATGGGCGCGACGTTCTTAACAATCATTTTCTTCTTACCCGGAGGAATATGGAGTTTGATTGAGAAGTTGGGAGGGAAGAAAAATGAAAAATAGCTCTTCAATCCTGGAGGTTCGCAACCTGCTCAAAACATTTGGAGCAGTTGTTGCCGCAAAAGACATCAATGTTGACATCTCTCAAGGTGAGATTGTTGGTATTATCGGTGCAAATGGAGCAGGTAAAACATGTTTTGTGAACATGGTTACAGGATATCTTGCGCCAACGGAAGGCAGCATAAAATTTGAAGGGACTGAATTAGTCGGTCTTGGAACGCGCAAAATAACACATGCGGGCATTTCGCGTTCTTTTCAAGTGTCTCAAGTTTTCCATTCGATGACAGTCGCAGAAAATCTAATGATTGCCTTGGCTATTGCGAATAATCGTGGTGCCGATGCGCTTAGTTTAATGGACACACCGGACTTACGTTCAAAGCTTGATGAAGTGCTGAAACGCTATAGGTTAGAACCGCAAAAGGACGCCACAGTGAGTGCTCTTGCGCAGGGTGTCCGAAAGCTCCTTGATATTGCAATGGCAGTTGTTAGCAAACCCCGCATTCTTCTTTTAGACGAGCCAACAAGTGGTATCAGCGTTGAAGAAAAGTTTGATTTCATGGACATTGTTATGGGCGCTTTAAAAGAGGATGGTGTTACCGTTCTTTTCGTCGAGCACGATATGGAAATTGTTGAGCGTTACGTTAGCCGCGTGCTGGCTTTCTATCAGGGCGAAATTATTGCTGACATGCCTCCAAAGGAAGCGTTGGCTGATAAGAAAGTGCAAGAATTTGTTATTGGAAAAGAGCACCACAAGAAAAAGAAATAGGATCTAGTCATGCTTGCAGTTAATGCTCTCGACGTTGATATCAACGGGACTCCGATACTTCGAGGTATTGGATTAGAGATAAATTCTGGTGAAATTATTGGTCTGATAGGCAGAAATGGTGCTGGGAAAACCACATTTCTGCGATCAGTGATGGGGCTTTTGCCAATTGTTGATGGCAGTATCTATCACAATGATAAGGATCTAAAAGAAGAGCCTGGTTATCGCCGAGCCCATATGGGTTTTGGGTATATGCCAGAAGATCGGCGGCTTGTTCCTGAGATGACAGCCGAGCAGAATATCCTTGTTCCTGTCTGGTCCACCAATATTTCAGGTCATGCTGCACGTCTTGAATGGATCTATAAAATCATTCCTGAATGTGAAAAATTTAAAGATATGCCGGCAACGTCGCTTTCGGGTGGTCAACAGAAATTGGTTGCATTGGCGCGCGCATTGATGGTTGGCCAGACGTTATTGTTATTGGACGAGCCAACCGAGGGAATTGCGCCGGTTTTGGCGCAGCGGATGGGTGAAATTCTTGCGTCGCTAAAAAAAGAAGGCGTTTCGATTATTATTGCCGAGTCCAACGATGCACATGTCGCCGATGTTATTGATCGAACCTATGTTATCGAACGAGGCTCGATCGTCACCGCTTGATCAGGTGAATATATAAATGGAATTTAAGGCTGAAGGCGTCATACCAGCAACTTTGGTAGCCTTTGAGACAGATTTTGAGATCGACGTTGCGGCATCGCGAAAACATTTGCGTGATGTTGCCGATGTCGCTGGCCTTAGTGCGATTACGGTCAATGGCCATGCCTCGGAAATCCACGCTTTCAGCTTTGCTGAACAGCAACAGCTTTTGGCTGAATCGCTTGACGAGGTTGGAGATGCGCTGCCGCTGGTAAATGGGGTTTATGCCGATGGCAGCCATGCGGCTGTTGCGGTGGCAAAAATGGCGGCTGGCGAAGGCGCAAGTGCATTATTGGTGTTTCCGCCAAACAGCATGAGCATGGGTGGCCAGCTTCGTCCCGATATGGCGATTGCCCATTTCAAAATGATTGCCGATGCAACCGATTTGCCGCTGATCTTGTTTCAATATCCGGCAAGCACCGGCCTTGGCTATCCGTTTGAAACGATGCTAAAAATTTTTTCCGAAGTGCCAAGCGTCGTTGCGATCAAGGATTGGTGCAATGATCCGATGCTGCATGAACGTCACATAAAAACCTTTCAATCATTGCCGCGCAAGGTGAATGTGTTGTCGACTCATTCATCATGGTTAATGGCATCATTATCGATGAAGCCTGCTGGTTTGCTGTCGGGCGCGGGAAGTGTAATTGCCGATTTACAGGTCGCGCTATTCAACGCGATGCAGCGCGATGATTTGGCGATGGCGCGCGCGGTAAATGATCGGATTTACCCGTTGGCGCAGGCTTTTTACCGGACGCCGTTTCTGGATATGCATAACCGGATGAAGGAATGTCTTGTGCTATTGGGGCGGCTGGATCAAGCGATTGTCAGGCCGCCTTTGCAAAAGCTTGAGGCAGATGAAATTGCCCAGTTGAAACGGGCATTGGTTGCCGCTGGCCTTCAAAGTTAGGCGCGGCGTTGCCGATTTCTGACTATGTTTTGATTTGATTGTGAAATGAGGAATAGATCATGGCTATTTATGAATTACGGACGTATCAAGTAACTGTTGGAAAAATGAAAGACGCTGTTGAGGCCTATAGCAAAAAGGGCTGGCCTGCTTTGCAAAAGGGCGGCTTTGATAAAAAGCTGGTTGGGTATTTCATTTCAGATACCGGCCCGCTTCATCAAATTGTGCATCTGTGGAAATTTGATGATGATGCCGATCGTCGCAATCATTGGAATAACCTTTTTGCCAATGATGATTTTATGGATTTTGCCGGTGATCTTCGTCCCCTATTGCTCGGCCAGCAAAACCAGCTATTGAATGCTGCGCCTTGGGGCCCGCATCCCTAATTGCAGCGGGCGCAACACCGCATCGACATGATCATTGAAGGAGATGCTAGGGTGATTAACATCAAATATCTGATATGGGCGCTTCTTGCCGGTTCATTCATTCCGGTTGTCGGTATTTTGAATGGCCGCGTCGGGCGTGCCCTTGGCGAGCCGCTTCATGCCAGCATTCTGCTATTCGCTGTGGCCATCCTTTTGGCGGTAACGGTGGCGACTCTGGCGGGACGAGGCCTTCCCAATATTGGCGATTTCAGACAGTTGCAACCGGTTGAATATCTGGCCGGTTTCGTCGTTGCTTTCTATGTGATCAGCGCCACGGTTCTTGCCGGAAAAATAGGCGTTGCCAATTTCATTGTCATGGCGGTATCGGGGCAGATTATTTTTTCTCTGCTGATTGATCATTTTGGTCTGTTTGGCGCCCCAATCCGGCCGGTAAATCTGGTGCAGCTTGGCGGCGCGAGTATGCTTCTTGGCGGCTTGATTATAACCCAGCTTGCCAATGGAAAATAAACGGTGATGAAAAGCTTGGCTGATGCCTGATTAACGCAGCCCGTCCTTGCCTTCAGCGTCATCATGCGTCAGGCCGCCGACACGCGGCAAAGGTCGCCCTGAATCAGCAATGGCAACGGCAACCAAAATTTCATTGGCCCGCGGCGCGTCATTAACGCTGACTTCCATACCATCGAAATGCGATCGGACATAGGCCGCGTCCTTGTGACCAAGCGGCACATCAATTGGATGACCCATTCCGCCCCGTTTCTTGTTTGATGGCACAAGCGCGGCGCCTTTCTCAACCGCGGCGCGAAGCGGTTTGCCAAGGCGGGGATGTAAAATTGCCGCGGCATGTTCCAATTCGCCATTCTCGCCGACAAGCGCGGCTTTGCCATAGCTTTGTGCTTGTTGCGGGGTGATGCCAAGCGCGGCAACGCATCTCTCGCCAAGCAGGCCACCAAGCTCTTCGCCAATCGCCATAAGCATTTCAAGATCATCTTGATAGATGCCAGCAAAAGGATTTTCGATCACCGCCACCGCCGCGGCACGGCGCGTTGGCGGCGAAATAGACTGGCCTGCCTCTTCATGCGTGTCCTCGACAATTGTGACGATTTTCCGAATTTTTGCCAATCCCATGATCTGTTCCCCTAAGCCTTTGCTGCCGGATGCCGCCGAATGCAATTGATGATTTCACGATCTTTGATCAAAAAATAAATTTTGTTTGCTGTCAAATGATATATCCGCTGCTAAAATCTGGTCGATGGGTTTTGATGCTGATGGCTAGTAATTGAAATAATGACATTATTTTGAAATCTGGTCTTTTTGTCCTAGCAATGTTACATCTAAGACTAGCGCTTGAATTTGCATTTCACTTTGACTGAATCTGAGTTTGCCATTGTTATGAATGTTTTTGACCCCAGCCATTCTGCCGCCAATGACACGGCCAATGACTACCAGCTTGAAGATCAGGTCGGCTATAAGCTGCGGCTTGCCAGCCAGCGGCATCTTGAGATTTTTTCACGGCATCTTCCCGATATGACACCAACCCAATTTTCCATTTTGGTGCGGCTTCGTGATGTTGGGGAAGTGTCGCAAAACCAGCTTGGCCGCCTTGTCGCAATGGATGCAGCGACGACAAAGGGCGTGATTGCGCGGTTGATTGATCGGGGTCTGGTGCAGTCACGCCAAGACGGTGCCGATCTGCGGCGGTTGCAAATCTCGCTTACGCCTGAAGGCCAAACAAAAGTGCAGGCGGCGATAGACAAGGCGCGGCTCATTACCAAGGAAACAACCGAAAATCTGACCAAGCGTGAAGTGGCACGGCTGCTCACATTGCTCGATAAATTATAGGTATAATGGCGATTGCAATATCTATCTTGACCGGCGGCTTGTGATTGCTGACTAATAGATAATGATCTTGTGCTTCCTGCGCTGGCAGGTGATCACAAAAAAATAAGAGGAATAACATCATGGCGTCAGAAAAACTTGTGATTACCAATATTGGCCAGATCCTGTCAGGCAAGCTGGAAGCGCCCATCCTTGACGGTGATTGCGTTGTTTCGATTGATGGCCGGATTACTGATATCGGCTATGCCAAGGATATGGATCTAGATAATGCGACGGTAAAGGTTCATGCGCATGGGGTGACATTGACCCCCGGTTTGATCGACAGCCATGTGCATCCGGTGATTGGCGATTATACGCCGCGCCAGCAACAGCTAAACTGGATTGATTCCTGTCTTCATGGCGGTGTGACAACGATGATTTCAGCGGGTGAGGTTCACGCCCCCGGACGGCCAAAAGATATTGTCGGGTTAAAGGCGATGGCGATTGCTTCGCAGCGTTGGTATGAAAATTTCCGGCCATCAGGTGTGAAAATGCTGGCTGGTGCGCCGGTTCTTGAAGATGGCATGGTCGAATCTGATTTCAAAGAGCTTGCCGATGCTGGCGTCAAGCTGCTTGGCGAGGTCGGTCTTGGCTCGGTTAAGGCTGGTGAAACCGCGGCGCAGATGGTCAAATGGGCGCGCAAATATGGCATTCAATCAACCATCCATACCGGCGGGCCGTCAATTCCGGGATCAGGGCTGATTGACAAGGATGTCGTTCTGGAAGCCGATGCCGATATCATTGGTCATATTAATGGTGGCCATACGGCGCTTCCTGATGATCAGATTACCTGCCTTTGCGAAAGCTGTAATCGTGGCATTGAAATTGTACATAATGGCAATGAACGCGCTGGTTTGCTGGCAATGCGAACAGCTTTTGAGATTAAGCAGGCCGAACGGGTGATTCTTGGCACTGACTCACCGGCCGGATCAGGGGTGCAGCCGCTTGGTATTTTGCGCATGATTGCCATGCTGTCCAGCCTTGGTGATATTCCGCCGGAAATTGCCTTTTGTTTTGCCACTGGCAATACAGCGCGCATGCGTGATCTTGATTGCGGCATCATTGAAATTGGCCGCAGCGCCGATTTTGTGCTGATGGACACCGCCCAGCACGCACCGGGGCGTAATATGCTGGAAAGCATCCATCAAGGCAATTTGCCCGGGGTTGGCATGACGATTATTGACGGGGTTGTGCGCACCAGCCGCAGCCGCAATACACCGCCAGCGACGCATTTGCCCATAATTGTTGAATAGGCAATCGTTGGATCGGCAATTGGTGGATCGGCAATGGGTGGATCGGCAATGGGTGGATCGGCAATGGCCAAATGACTATACATCTTCACTAAACCGGCGAATGAAGGCCATTGGCTGGCTGTGACAGGGTTGCCCATGCGACATTAGTTCGCAAAGCATCTTCTCTGCTGGTTATTTACAAGATGTATTATTGTTAGTATACAAATGAATTAATACTGGTAATCTGGTATTAATGAAGGCCCCATCACTGCCAAATAGGATTCATTATGCGCAAATATATCACTATCGATCTTGGCAGCAAAACAACCGCCAGCCGTGATTTGTCCGGTCGTGAAATTGCCGAATCTGGACGCTATCTGATTGCGCGGATGCTGCTTGACCAGAACATTGCCACAATTGACCCGATGTCGCCGGAAAATCCGCTGATTTTTTCGGCTGGGCCTTTTGCGGGAACGAATTTTTCCAATGCAAACCGGCTAAGCGTTGGCTGTAAAAGCCCGCTGACTGGCGGCATTAAAGAGGCGAATAGCGGCGGCACATTCGGTTTTGCGATGGGCCAGTTGCTGATTTCGGGAATCACCCTTCAAGGTGCCAGTGATGAATGGGTGATTATTCGCATCACCAAAGATGGTGAGATTAGTTTTGATGATGCGACGCCTTATCTTGGGCTTGGCAATTTTGATTGTGCCAGAAAGCTGCATGAAACTTATGGCAATAAAACCTCACTGGCGATTTGTGGGCCGGTTGGTGAATATCTTGGCTTGATGGCTGGCGTGGCATTTTCGGATACGGATAACCGACCGTCACGTTTGGCGGCACGAGGCGGTGTTGGTGCGGTCATGGGGGGCAAAAAGGTCAAGGCCATGGTCATCGACAAGGATCGGATGCCGCCGGTAAATGATCGCAAGAAATTGATGGGCGCGATCAAGGATTATGGCAAGAAGCTTGACGAATCTGTTGCGGTGCAAAGCCTGAAAACCACTGGAACCGCAATGGTGGCTGATCTTACAAACCATCTTGGTGCTTTGCCGGTTCGCAATTTTTCATCGGGCCAATTGACCGGTGCCGGTGATGGGCCGCTGCGAATGGGTGGTGATTTTATCCGTGAATTAAATGGCGGGCGCGGCGGTGATACATCACATGCCTGCATGCCTGGTTGCTTGATCAAATGCAGCAATGTCTATGTTGATGATACGGGACGTGAGCTGGTCTCGCCGTTGGAATATGAAACCATCGGTTTGCTTGGCACAAATTGCGGGCTTGATGATCCAGATGATGTGGCAAGATTGAATGAAACAGCAAATGATCTTGGCGTTGATAGTATCGAGCTTGGTGCCACCATTGGTGTTTTGATGGAAGCTGGTATTGGTGAATTTGGCGATGTTGGCTTTATGCAATCCTGCCTTGAAGATATTCGTGTTGGTAATGAACGTGGCCGTCTTTATGCGTCGGGAACAGCGCGGGTCGGCAAGGCCTTTGATGTTGCACGGGTACCAGTGATCAAACAACAGGCCATCAGCGCCTATGATCCGCGAATTATCGAAGTGACTGGCATTTCGATGATGCTAACAGCCCAAGGTGCTGATCACACGGTTGGCAATGCGCCATCATTTAAATGTGACGACAAAACCATTGATGAATTGGTTGCCGAAAGCTTGCGCATGCAAATCAATAGCGCGGTTGCTGATTCCTTTGGGCTATGCGTGTTTGGCCGGTCGGTCACTGACGATAATCTCAAGCTGATTGCCGATGCGATCAATGATTCCTTTGACGCCGATGTGACGCCTGAATTTATCACCGGCATTGGCTTTGAAACATTGCGGTTAGAGGCCGCCTTTAACAAGGCCGCAGGTTTTGATCAGGAAGATGATGAATTGCCGTCATTTTTCTGTGACGAGCCGTTGCCGCCAACGGGTAAAATGGCACGCCTATATAGCCGTGAAGTGAATGCCGCAATGCAAAATCTTATGGCTGCGCAAAGCCGTTAGCGATAAGGTTTTTAGGTGTGGGTTAGAGAGCAAACTAAGGCTGTGGCGCGGAGATATTTATGCATGGTGAAGTAAGCGCAGGTGCCGCAGATTATGTGCGGGTCGATAGTCTAGAGGCAGCCATTGCCACACTTGCCAAGGGGCCAAGAACCATTCTTGCCGGTGGCACTGATGTGTTTCCCCGATTACAGGATCGGCCATTAACTGGCGCGATCTTGGATATTTCAGGGATTGCTGCGCTAGGCACGGTTGCATTTGATGGCGACTATTGGCGGATTGGCGCGGCTGTCAGCTGGCGCACGCTGATTGATGCTGATGTTCCGCCTGCCTTTGACGGTTTAAAGGCGGCTGCGCGTGAAGTCGGGTCAGTGCAAATTCAAAACCGCGCCACGATCGTTGGCAATTTGTGCAATGCCTCGCCTGCCGCAGATGGCGTGCCGCCCTTATTGACGCTTGATGCCGAAGTTGAAATTGCCGGTGCGTCGGGATTGCGCCATTTACCGTTATCGGCATTTATTCTCGGCAATCGCAAAACCGCGCTTGGTGATGGTGAGATGGTTAGCGCATTGCGTATTCCGGTGGCGTCAACCATTGGGCAATCGGGTTTTTTAAAGCTTGGGGCGCGTTCCTATCTGGTAATTTCGATCAGCATGGCGGCATTGCGGCTGGCCGTTGATGACGCGGGCATCATCCGTGATGTGGCCTTGTCGATTGGCGCTTGTAGTGAAGTTGCAAAACGCATGGATCAGCTTGAGGACGCGTTACGTGATACGGCATTGGCAACGGCCAGCGCGCGGGTTACGCCTGATCTTTTTACCGGTCTTTCGCCAATTGACGATGTGCGGGCAACGGCCGCCTATCGGCTACAGGCATCATGCGTGATTGCCCGTCGCCTGCTTGGTGAACAGCAATTGAATTTTGCTAAAGGGGTGGCAGCATGACCTGTTTTACCTTGAATGGTAAGCCGGTTACCAGCCAGCTGCCGGCCAGCACGCGCCTTAGTGATGTTTTGCGCAATGAAATGGGCTTGTCTGGCACCAAGATCGGCTGCAATGCCGGTGATTGCGGTGCGTGTAGCGTGCTTCTTGATGGCGCCCCGATTTGCAGTTGCCTGACGGCGGTCGCTCAGGTTGATGGGGCCGCGGTAACCAGCATCGAAGGGCTGCATGCCGATGGCGCAATTGCAAAATTACAAGATAGCTTTCTGGCGCATGGGGCCGCGCAATGCGGCATTTGCACCCCCGGCATGATGGTGGCGGCATCGGCGTTGCTGGCTGAAAATCCAGCGCCAAACCGACGTGATGTTGAAGATGCGCTTGGTGGGGTTTTGTGCCGTTGTACCGGCTATAGCAAAATCATTGATGCCGTTCTGGCGGTTGGTGGTGATACAAAAATATCGCCGCGACCTCAGGCGGGGCAGAATGTTGGCAGCCCAATCCGGCATCTGGATGGCCAGCCCAAAGTTGATGGCAGCCTTATCTATGGTGATGATGAGGTGCCGCAGGGTGCGCTATTGGTGCGGGTGATCCGCAGCCCGCATCATTATAGTAGTTTTAAGATTGGTGATAAGACAGGGTTTCTGGCAAGCCATCCGGGTATTTTGGCGATCCTTGATGCCAGCGATATTCCTGGGCGCAATTGCTTTGGTGTGATTCCGCCCTTTGCTGACCAGCCTGTTTTTGCCGAAACAACGGCTTTATATCGCGGTGATGCGGTGGCGGCGATTGTTGGTGATGCTGATGTGATTGCGCATTTTGATGAGGCCACCTTTCCAATCACATGGACGCCGCATGAAACGATGCTATCGCCCGCATCGGCAATGGCTGATGGCGCCGCAAAGCTGCATGAAAATCGTGACGGCAATATTCTTGTGCGTGGCTATGTTGAAACGGGGAATGCCGATATCGCACTTGCGGCGGCGGCGCATCAGGTCGAGATTCATACAACGACGCCCTTTATCGAACATGCTTATATCGAGCCTGAGGCAGGCTATGCCACGCGCGAGGGCAACCGGATTGTCATTCATGGGTGCACACAGGCCGCGCAAATGGATCGTGAGAGCCTTGCCGAGATCATGGGTATGGAGCTTGATGCCATTCGGGTTGTGCCATCGGCTTGTGGCGGTGGATTTGGCTCAAAGCTAGATGTGTCTTTTCAGCCTTATGTTGCGCTTGCGGCATGGGTGCTAGGGCGTCCGGCGCGCATTTGCTATAGCCGTGGTGAATCAATGCGCGCATCGACCAAGCGCCACCCATCCGATATCCGGCTTGCTGTTGGCTGTGACGAAACCGGGCGGCTTAGTGGTTTTGTGTTTGATGGTGTCTTCAACACTGGTGCCTATGCCAGTTGGGGGCCAACCGTTGCCAACCGCGTGCCGATCCATGCCAGTGGCCCCTATGCGACAAAAGATTACCGCGCCAATAGTGTTGCGGTTCATACCAACGCACCACCAGCCGGCGCGTTTCGCGGGTTTGGTGTACCGCAATCAGCGGTTGCGCAAGAATGCGCCTTTGATCTGCTTGCCGAAAAAGTGGGTATGGACAGACTGGCTTTCCGGCGGTTGAACGCGTTGAAAAATGGCGTGCCAACGGTTACTGGTCAGGTCTTTAACAGCGGTGTCGGCATTGATGATTGTTTTGCCGCGCTTGAAAATAGCTGGCATGCCGCTGTCTTGTCTGCGGCCAGTTTTAACCAGACCGCGATTAGTGATAACAGCCCTTGGCGCAAAGGTGTTGGTATTGCCAGCTGTTGGTATGGCTGTGGCAATACGTCATTGCCAAACCCGTCGACAATGCGCATGGGCATCACTGCCGATGGCAGGATTGTTCTGCATCAGGGCGCGATGGATATTGGCCAAGGTGCCAATACGGTGATTACGCAGATTGCGGCAGATGCATTCGGCGTGCCGGTTCACGATGTGCAAATTCTTGGCGGTGATACCGATCTGACCCCTGATTGTGGGAAAACATCTGCGTCACGCCAGACCTTTGTTTCGGGCAAGGCGGCAATGCTGTCGGGCATGGCTTTGCGCGAAATGGTGCTTCGGCATGGGAATGTTGATGCGAATGCCAAAATCGCGTTTGATGGCGCGGCCTTGACGCTGGCTGATAGCGTTGGCGGCACATTGCGCATTGCCTTGGCAGATATGCCGGTCAATGACTATGGCTATGTCTTTATGGCCGAAGAAACTTATGATCCGCCAACCAGCCCACTTGATGAAAAGGGGCAGGGTCTTCCTTATGCGGTGTTTGGCTATGGCGCGCAGATGGTTGAGCTATCGGTTGATTCGGCGCTTGGCCGTGTGCGGCTTGATAAAATCACAACAGCGCATGATGTCGGGCGGGCGATTAACCCCTTGCTTGTCGAAGGCCAGATTGAAGGTGGCGTCGCGCAGGGAATTGGCATGGCTTTGATGGAAGATTACCAACCCGGCCGTACCGAAAATCTGCATGATTACCTGATCCCAACGATTGGTGATGTCCCGCAATTTGATCATGTGATTGTCGAGGTTGCCGATGAAGAAGGCCCTTATGGGGCAAAGGGGCTTGGCGAGCATGTTTTGATTCCAACCGCACCGGCAATCTTGAACGCAATCCGTCATGCGACGGGCGCAGCGATTTACGATTTACCAGCAACACCTGATAAAGTTTGCGCGGCAATTGCGGCGGCGCAGGCTGCCCAAGGCAGGCCATAATGACAGCAAAAACTAGTCGTGATAAACGCGTTGAAGAGAAAATCCGCTGCGATGCTTGTCCGGTGATGTGTTATATCGCCGATGGTAAATCGGGGGCTTGTGATCGCTATGCGAATGAGGGCGGCCAGCTTATCCGCCTTGATCCTTTGATGGTGATGCAGCGCCGCGTTAATGATGGTGGTGAATTGGTGCCATTTCTCGACGGTAGCGACGAGTGGAATGGTGATTTGATCACCCCGCAGGATGCGTTTGTGACCGCGGTTGGGGCAGGCACAACCTATCCCGACTATAAGCCGGCGCCCTTTATTGTCAGCAGCATTGTTGATGGTGTTGATATGGTGACCGTCGTGTCTGAAGGCATTTTCAGCTATTGCGGTGCCAAGGTCAAAATCGACACTGATCGGCATATTGGCCCTGAACGCGCGCTTGTGCGGGTTGATGGTGAACCTGTTGGCCATGTTACAACGGGGGAATATGGCTCGCAAATGCTGTCATTGGGCGGGGTGCATCATTTAACTGGTGGCGGCAAAAAAGAAGGCCGTGTTACCTGCGCGACCTTATTGGCGCTTTGCAATGGTGACGCGGTTGATATGCAGGTCGATGAGGGATCAAGCCTTGTGTTGCAGGCGGGTAAAGCGCCAGTAATCAATGGTGTTGTCGAGGCGCGAATGCGGGTTGGGTGCGGTTCGGCAACAGTTGGCATGTTTGCCGCGCAATGGCATAATCTGGTTGATGAGGTGGTTATCGTCGATGATCATATTACCGGCGTGATGTCTGAACATCAGGCAGGAAAGGTTATTGGCTGGCCGGCTAGCGGCATTAAAATTCTGGGCCGCCGGTCAACCCCTGGCCGCTATTTTCAGGTGGCCGAACCTGGCACTGGATGGGGCGGCACTAACCTTACTGATCCGCTTGCCATTCTTGGGCCATTCGATCCGAAAATCGCAAAGCCCGGACAATCTTTATTGATGGTTTCGACGACTGGCGAGCAATTTGCCTATTATGAACTTGATCAGGATTTACGGCCTGTCGAAACCGCCATGCCGGAACGGTTGCAGCCGTCAATCAAGCGAATTGAGGAAAATTGCGAACCGGCATTGACCTCGGTCAGTTTCATGGGCGGGGCTGGCGGGTCGCTTCGTGCTGGTGTTACCGAAAATCCGGTGATGCTAACGCGGTCGGTCAAGGATGCGTTGACGCGGGTTACATGCGGCGGGGCCCCCGTCTTTATCTGGCCCGGCGGCGGCATCACGCTGATGGTTGACGTGACAAGCCTGCCCGAAAATGCGTTTGGTTATGTGCCAACACCAGCATTGGTCGCGCCAATCGAATTTACCTTGCGCAAAGATGATTATATCGCTCTTGGCGGCCATGTTGATCATATCATGTCGATTGATGATGTTTTGGCTGGCAAGATCGGGCCGCAAAATGATCATGACCTTGCTGGCAAGCGGCGATTTGCCCAGCGGCCGCAAAATCCGTGGCCGATAAGGCGATAGGCCATGCTGCCGTCAGCCGCCGCACCCCTCCGCCCGCCTGTTTCAACGGCGAATCTGCCTGCGGTGGCAGGACAGCCGGTACGAATGCCAAGCGGGGCGATGGCAAATTGGCTTGATCACCGATTACATCTTCAGCATGGGCCGATTGACTTGATCATCACTGCTGAAGGCGAAAAAACCGAAGTCGCCGCCGCCTATGCGCGGGCAGCAGATGCGTTTTGCGGCCTTCTTGATAAGTTGGTTGATGAATTGGCAATGCTGCGATTGCCAGCTGACCCTGCCACCATCAACCGCCTGCAAGGGCCAGTTGCCCAACGGATGGCGAGGGCGATCAGCCCGCATTTGCCGCGCCATGACAAGGCTGATTTCATCACGCCAATGGCTGCCGTGGCGGGAAGCGTTGCCGATGAAATTTTGCAGGCGATGGGCGATCAGCTATATCGGGCTTCGGTCAATAATGGCGGTGATATTGCGCTATATCTTGGCAAGGATGCCTTTTTTGACATTGGCATTGCTGATGACCGCGACACGCATCTTAGCGATTTTGCGATGGCCGCTTCGGGTGGTCATCGTGGGCATATGCCCGTTCATGGCCGGATCAGGCTGCATGATTGTGATCACATTGGCGGCATTGCGACAAGCGGTTGGCGCGGACGAAGCCTGTCACTTGGGATTGCAGATTCGGTTACCGTGCTTGCACAAAATGCGGCTGCTGCCGATGTTGCTGCCACTTTGATTGCCAACGCGGTCACCATATCTTCGCCAGCAATTTCACGCCAGCCTGCGGCCAGCCTTGTGCCGGACAGTGATTTGCAAGACCGGCTGGTCACGGTTGATGTTGGCCCTTTGACCACAGATGAAATTGATCATGCGCTTGCCGCTGGGGCCTGTCTTGCTCGTCATATGTGTGATGACGGGCAAATCATGTCCGCCAATGCGCGGCTTGCAGGGCGTAGCTTTATCATTGCCAGTAAATGATCGGCGGTATTTTGCAAAAGCGGCTTGGTCACAGCGCCAAAATCGGTCACTCTAGCCGGCAAGGCATTTTCCGCCCATTTCATTGGGCCTCATTTTATTGAGTCCCGTTTTATCGGGCTATGGATATTGATGACTGATTTAATCGTGTTTGATAAGGATGGGGTGATCCTTGATCTAGAGGCAACATGGCTGCCGGTGGCGCGGGCTGTGGCGCATTACACAGCAAGCCGTATTCCCGATGATTGGGATGGCAATATTGGCGGGGTTGAATTATTGGCGGCAATTGGCGTTGATGAAGCTGCTGGGCAAATTGATTCACGCGGTATTTTTGCCGCCGGTTCCTTTGCCGATATTCGTAATTGTTGGCAGAAGATGTTGCCAAGCCATATGATCATGCTTGATCAAGATGACCGCTATCAGCAGGATGTGAAGGCATTGGTCGACCGACACGGCCGCAATCAGACCGTGCCAAAGGGCGAAGTTGAAGCGCCGCTTCGCCAGCTTTACAAGGATGGCTATCGGCTTGCGATTCTTACTAATGATAGTGAAAGCAGCGCCAAAAGAAACATGCAGGATATTGGCGTTCTGGATCTGTTTTGCATAGTGGTTGGCGCGGATAGTGGCTTTGGATCAAAACCTGACCCGCATGGTTTTTTGCATTGTTGCCAGATTGCCGGTGTGACGCCAGCGGCAAGCATCATGGTTGGTGATACAATGGCTGATTATGGTGCGGCCATTGCGGCAAAGGCAGGTGATTTCATCTGCGTTGCCGACAGCATTGACAACCGGCCACATCAAGATATTCATCACGAAAATGTTATTGGCAGGATTGACCAATTGCCTGGCTTAATGGCGCGGCGGTCTTTGCGTTAACCCTGGAATTTTTGGGTAGGATTATCATGGCAGATCAAATCATTATTGTCGGTGCCAGTCATGCAGGGATTTCCTGCGCCGAACAATTGCGGGCAAATGGCTATGCTGGCCGAATTTGCATCATCGACCGGCTGCTTGGTGCGCCGCTTGAACGTCCGCCATTGTCAAAGGCTTTTTTGCAGGCTGATGGCGATGATGATGCAAAATTTCTATTACGGCGGCCCGATTGGTTTGCCGCACATGATATTGATTTGCTTGATGGGCGGGATGCGGTTTCGATTGATCCGGTGCAGAAACAATTAAACCTCGATGATGGCAGTCAGCATGGCTATGACCGGCTGGTGCTTGCCACTGGTGCGGTGCCGCGACAGCTTGCGGCGGCGGCCGGTCTTGATGGGGTATTTGTGCTTCGCCATCCTGATGATGCGCATGCTTTACGAATGGCGGTATCTGGCTGCCAGCATGCTGTGGTGATTGGCGGCGGCTATATCGGGCTGGAAGTTGCGGCAAGCTTAACCAAGCTTGGGTTGCGCGTTGATGTGATCGAAATGGCTGACCGGCTGTTGGCGCGTGTGGCAAGCCCGCAGATTTCGGCGTTTTTTGCCGAATTGCATCAAAGCCATGATGTTAGGCTGCATCTTGGCGCCAATTGTCAGGAAATTTTGCAAAAAGACGATGCCTTCGCTGGCGTGCAGCTTGATGATGGCAGCCAGATTGCGGCTGAATTACTGCTTGTTGGTATTGGCGTTATGCCTGATCTGGATCTGGCCGGATCAGCGGGGATTACGGCAGGCAATGGCATTCTAGTTGATGCAATGATGCAAAGCTCGGTTCAGGATATTTTTGCGATTGGTGATGTGGCGCTGATTGACGGTGCGGCTTTGCGTATTGAATCGGTTGATAATGCACAAATGACTGCGGCGCGTGCTGCGGCTTCAATTTGTGGCCTTGCCCAACCGGCAATGGCGGCGCCGTGGTTCTGGTCGGAACAATTTGATGTTCGGCTGCAATCGGCAGGTATTGTCCCGCTGGCATCGCCCGATCTGCGCCATCAGGTACGGCCGGGGAAACGCGAAGGCGGCTTTTCCGTCTGGAGCTATGGTGACAATGGACAATTGGCTGCGGTTGAGGCCGTTCGTGATCCGGCAGGCTATATGCTTGGTAAAAAATGTCTTGATCTTGGGCTGTCGCCTGATCCTGACGATATTGGCAATGGCGATTTTGATCTCAAAGCCTTTGTTGCCGCACGGGGTGAAAAATGAATTATCAGGACGCGACCTATCATAATCAACCGGCGCTAATTGATCTTAGAAGCGACACGGTAACAAAACCAACAGCGGCAATGCGCCAAGCGATGGCAACAGCTGAAGTTGGTGATGATGTTTATGGGGATGATCCTACCGTCAATGATCTTCAGGACCGGGTTGCCAAGCTTCTTGGCAAGCAGGCTGGTCTGTTTGTTGCCAGTGGTACCCAGTCTAATCTTGTCGCGTTATTGTCGCATTGCCAGCGTGGTGACGAATTGCTGGTCGGTGATTGCTATCATGTGCATCGCTATGAGGCTGGTGGTGTTTCGGTTCTTGGCGGCGTGATGATGGAGGCGATTGGAACTGACCATCGCGGTTTGATGGAGCCATCGCAAATCACCAAGGCCGTCAAGCCGGATGATCCACATTGCCCGATTAGCCGTTTGCTGTGTCTTGAAAACACCATATCTGGTCATGTCCATGATGTTGGGGTCATTGCTGGTCTTGCCAAAGCTGGGAAAAATAGCGGGCTTGGGGTACATCTTGATGGGGCAAGGCTGATGAATGCAGCGGTCAAGCTTGGGGTGCCTGCCAAGCAGATTGTTGATCCGGTTGATAGCGTGTCGTTATGTCTGTCAAAGGGGCTTGGTACCCCAGCGGGGTCGGTTCTTGTTGGGTCGCATGATTTTATTGCGCGGGCGCGCCGGATGCGCAAATTGGTTGGCGGTGGCATGCGTCAGGTTGGCATTCTGGCGGCGGCCGGAATTTATGCGCTTGATCATCATATTGACCGGCTTGCCGATGATCATGCGATGGCGCGGCGCCTTGCCGATCAATTGAATGACATTGGGCCAATCGCGGTTGACGCCGATCTGGTTGAAACGAATATGCTTTTTATGACGGTGCCGGAAGGGGTGGCAGACCCGCTTCGAACGCATCTGGCGTCGCGCGGTATTTTGCTTGGCGGTGGTGATCGTGTGATCCGGCTGGTTACCCATCTTGATATTGATGTGAAAGCAGCTGATCAATTTGCTGCCGAAATTGCCGATTTTTTTCGATAGGGCGCATTTATACAAAAACAGCCGATAAGATGACGTAAAGGGAATAATTGTTAGGGCCTAACCTATGGCACTATCGCGCCGGTTTAGCGCGGTTAGATCATCTGTTCTTGAGAGGTTGTCATGGCGGTACAATTATCAATTGGTGCGCGGGTTCGCAAAAGCCCGTTTTTTCAGGCGAGCTGCAAGGCCGGTCTGACCGCGGCTAGTGTCTATAATCATATGTATATGCCAACAAGCTATGGCGATCCGTTGGCTGAATATAACCGGTTGATCAATGACGTTGCCATGTGGGATGTTGCTGTTGAGCGGCAGGTTGCGCTGAAAGGGCCAGACGCGTTGGCATTGGCGCGGTTGCTGACCCCCCGCAATCTTGATGGTTTGGTCATTGGACAGGGAAAATATGTGCCAATCTGCAATCACAGCGGCGCAATTATTAATGATCCGGTATTGCTGCAAGTGGCTGAAGATGAAATCTGGCTGTCGATTGCCGATAGCGATATTCAATTATGGGCTAGCGCGGTTGCCGGCACGTTAAAGCTGGATGTCGATGTTTACGAGCCAGATGTCTCACCGCTTGCCATTCAGGGGCCAAAGGCAGTTGATGTCGTGTCTGACCTGTTTGGTGATTGGGTTCGTGACCTGAAATATTTTGGATTTCGCGTTACCGAACTTGATGGCATTCCGCTGGTGGTGGCCCGCTCTGGCTGGTCAAAACAAGGTGGCTATGAGCTGTATCTTCGTGATTTCAACCGCGGTGATGATCTTTGGGCGCGTGTTGCCGAGGCTGGCAAGCCCTATAATATTGGGCCGGGGGCGCCAAATTACATTGAACGGATTGAAAGCGGCCTGATTTCCTATGGTGCCGATACCGATTCCAGAACCAACCCATTTGAACTTGGCATGGATAAATTCATCGCGCTTGACCAACCGCATGATTTTATTGGCAAGGATGCGCTGATTGCCATGAAAAAGGCTGGTATTAGCCGCCGGTTCATGGGGTTCATCATTGATGGCCCCGCCCTTGCCACGACAAATGAAGACCGGCTTAGGCTCAGCTTTGACGGGAAAGATGCCGGCTATGTGAGTGCTTGTGTTTTTTCACCACGCGTTGGCGAAAATATCGGCGTTGGTATGGTATCAACGGCCCCTATTGACCAAGGCCAAACGGTAACAATCCATATGGCGGATGGCCCACGATCAGCCAGAATTGTGCCGCTTCCCTTTTTGTAGGGATTGCGTGACGGTGGGCCTGAAATGGTCACGCCGCTGCAATTCACGCCAGACTGGCCATTTCGCATAGACAAAATTACCAGAGCGATTGTCTTTATGGCCGCTGGTGCTGTCTTTTGATGCTGTTTCCTATGCTAAATCATTGCCTAAATTCATTTAATCCAATTATGAATTTGGCTAGCTTGGGAATATGCATGGGCATGAAAGCGAAATATTAACAACAACATTTTTGATGTTAAGCGCGGTTAGCTTTGGTTTAATCCTGCGCTGGATCAAGCAGCCACCATTGGTTGGTTATATTCTGGCCGGGCTGGCGCTGGGGCCTGCAGGGCTTGGCCTTGTTGATTATACAGATGAAATCTCATCGCTTGCCGAATTTGGCGTGATTTTACTGCTGTTCATCATTGGCATTGAATTATCGATCATGGCTTTTTTGCGGGTTTTGCGGCCGGCGGTGTTTGCGACGCTTTGCCAGATTGGCTGTTGTATTCTTTTGGCGCTGTCGGTGAATGCCTATTTCAATTGGACATTGCCGCAAGTCCTGCTGATCGGCTTTATTTTGACATTATCTTCAACGGCGGTGGCCTTGATGGTATTGCAAGGGCTCGGCCAGAGCCGTACCCATGCAGGCCAGCTGACCGTGGGTGTGCTGGTGGCGCAGGATATCGCGGTGGCGCCGATGTTGGTTTTCGCACAATCGGGCGCAGATGTGTTTCAGCAATGGCCATTATTGCTGGTGCGGATTGTGATTGCTTTGCTGATACTTGCTGCTTTGCTGGTCTGGATTGGCAAAACCGCCCGTCAAAGACTGCCAATGGCAGTGCTGCTGGAAGGCAATGTCGAGCTGGCGATCCTGTTCAGCCTTGGTATTTGTTTTCTGGCGGCAAGCATAACCGGCTATATCGGATTATCGCCTGTATTTGGTGCGTTTTGCGCGGGGCTGGCGCTTGCCCATACAAATCTGCGCAAAGCCGTTCTTGATGCGATTCAGCCGGTGCAATCGCTATTGCTTGTGGTGTTTTTCGTCTCGATTGGGCTGCTTGTTGATCTCGAATATGTCAAAAGCCATTGGGGGGTAATTGTTGGTGTGACTTTTGGTGTCCTCTTTATCAAAACCCTTCTTGGATGGGCGCTTTTAACCATTGGCGGCGAACCGGCGGGACGGGCGCTTGTGTCATCGCTTGTCACACCGCAAATCGGCGAATTCAGCTTTGTTCTGACAACAAGCGGAGTCGCATCAGGCATTTTTTCCAATTTTGAGGCAGATTTTCTGCTGGCGGTGATTGCGGCTAGCCTGTTTTTATCACCTTTATGGAGTGGAATGCTTCATTATCTGGTGATTCGCTATCGGATTCATGATCCGGTTGCGCTGCCGTCAAATCCGGCCGAGCCTGAATAGGCAAAAAAAGGTCGCCCCAAATCATCGGGCGACCCACCTGCATTTAGTCCATGATTAACATGGCCAAAGTACAACTTGTTTTATCGCATAAGGCGATAGCTTACTCGACGACTGCCAGACCAACGGCGGCCATTTTGCCGTTACGCTGTTCTTCGAGTTCGTAAGATACCTTCTGACCTTCGTTCAAACCGTTCAGGCCTGAATTCTGGACAGCAGTGATATGTACGAATACATCATTGCCGTCATCGTCCGGATTGATAAAGCCATAACCCTTTTGGGTGTTAAACCACTTCACAGTACCCTGTGCCATATTATCTAGTCTCCAACTTCAGCCTTGATCTGCCGGTGATCGCGGCCCATTATCTCTTAACACGACTTCTATGTGGCATCGAACCTTCGTTGGATTCTAGTCTCATAAAGCCCTTTCGGCAAAATACATATGGGAACAGCAATATATAAAGTCAAACAATAAATGATCGGCGATGGCTTGGGTGCTGGCGTCGGGGCTATTTGTCTGTGTAAAAATAAAGCGGTGGCAACACCCAGATTTATGGCCCGATTTCTGTCTAAATGATCAATAAATGTTGTAATTTGGTGGTGAATGCCGATTTATGGAAAATTCCAAGAAAAACAGCCTGGCAGGCATTGGTTTCTCGCTAAGTGCCGGAATTTTATGGGGAATTGTTCCTCTTTATATCAAATTCATTGATGCTGATGATCCCTATGAAATTGTCGCGCATCGATCGCTTTGGTCGGCTGTACTGCTGTTTATCATTTGCTGGGTTTCGGGCCAGCTTGGTGAAATTTGGACAATGATCAAACAGCGGAAGAATTTGTTAAATTTTTTTATCACAACATTGTTTTTATCGCTGAATTGGGGTGTTTATGTCTATGCCGTGCAGACCGGACAGGTAGTGTCGGCGGCGCTTGGCTATTTCATTTATCCACTCTGTACGGTGTTGCTTGGTATTCTTGTGCTTGGCGAACGGCTAGATAAATGGGCGTGGCTTGCCATTGGGCTGGTATGTCTTGGCGTGATAGCCAAGGCGATGATGATCATGGATGTGCCATGGGTTTCTCTGGTGCTGGCAGGCAGCTTTTCACTTTACGCCGTCATTCGCAAACGAATGGATATGGATCCATTGCAAGGGCTGTTTATTGAAACCGTGTTTTTACTGCCTTTTGCCGTTGGCTTTCTATTTTGGATGTCGACAAATGGACAAGTGCCATTTTTTGGTGGCGGTGCGGTCAATATTGCGCTGGCGCTACTGGCCGGTGGAATTACGGTTTTGCCGCTTATCCTGTTTTTAAAGGGCAATCGCGCGCTGAATATGACGATGGCCAGCCTGCTGTTTTACAGCAACCCGACCATGCAGCTTTTGCTTGGCGTCATGGTTTTTTCCGAACAATTTATGCCGCGTGATTTATTGGCCTTTGGGTTGATATGGATCGGGATCGCGGTTTATTTCACAACACGGGCAAGGGTGGCGCGGCTTGCTGTTCCGGCGCCGTAACGGTCAGGTGCCTTGATTCGGATCGCAAAAAAGCCGGACAAATGTCCGGCTTTGGTTTTGCGGTAATGCGACTCGCGTTTGTCTAATCGATCAATTTTGCTGAAATGATCTGATCCGGTTCGGCAGGTGGCTCACCCACAGCCAGCTTGTGAACAATGTCCATGCCATTTTCAACCTGCCCCCAAACGGTATATTGACCGGTCAGGTGGCCGCAGCCGTCAAAGCAGATAAAGAACTGGCTGTCACCACTATCAGGGCTCATCGAACGTGCCATGCCAACGGTGCCGTTGCGATATTCATAATCGCTAAATTCGGCTGTTAATTTACTTCCCGATCCGCCCATGCCGGTGCCTGTTGGGTCACCTGTTTGCGCCATAAATCCTGGAATGACACGGTGGAAAATAATGCCGTCATAAAATCCAGATGCCGCCAGCTCGGAAATGCGGGCAACATGGTTTGGGGCAATGTCGGGAAGCAGTTTGATTTCAATCTGTCCCTGACTTGTTTCAAGTAGAAGGTTTGAGCCGGTCGCGGCCACGCTTGTTTCACTCATAATTAAAAATCCAACTCCTAGCAGGCGTAATAGAAAAGACTTCATACCAAAATCCTTAAAGAAAAGGCAATGTGACTAGAACAGCGCGTCAAGCTGTTCGTCTGTCAGATTTCCGGGAACAACAGTAATGGGAACACGGCAACGCGACGCGCCGCGTGCCATCAGGAATGTAATCAAAGGGCCAGCCGTTTCCGACTGCGTATCGGCACCAAGAACAAGAAGGCTGATCTCATGTTCCTGGTCAATCAATTCCAGCAACTCGTCACGGATATCACCTTCGCGGACATATAAGATTGGCGTTCCCTTGGTCAGTTTTTTAACATAATCGGCATGGATGGCCATTTTGGCTTCGGCTTCTTCGCGCGCTTCTTCGCGCATCAATTCACCGACACCGGCCCAATATTCAAATTCAGCAGGAACAATACAATACATCAATGCCACGCGGCCACCAACGGATCGGGCGCGTCCACAGGCGAATTGTAGTGCCTGATGCATTTCCTCACTATCATCCACAACAACAAGAAAGACCGGCTGTTTTGGTTTCGCCATTGCTTTTGCCATAATATCTAGATCTCCACTATCATCGGGGGAATGAAGGCTTAGCTGCGCCGGAATGCCGCTGCTGCCAACCAGCCAGCAGCAACCGCAAATAGGATCGCAAATATTCCATATAGCGCTGAATAATCATGCGCAAAATTGTAAATGCCAGCACTCAATCCCCCTTTATTGATATAGAGATTGGTAATGTCTTCGCTGATTGCAACGCCATTGCGGAATTGCAGAACCCGAACATCATAAGTACCAGACAGAATATTTGCTGGCAATTTTACCTCAGCGCGAAACAACGCATTTTCGGTCAAGGTGACATTGCCGGTTTGATCTGGCCATAGATCAATGCTTGCCATATTGGCCTGCAGCGCCTTGATAAACTCATTTGCCGTTGGTTTTGGCCGGCCAGCAACGGGAGTCTCAGCCGCGATTTCCAACCCAATATTATTTGTGCCAATCTCAAGCGAGGCGAGCGTTTCAGGGCTGGCAATCTTGTTGATAGGGCTGGTGGCAAGAATGGTGTAAAGGCTTGGTACTTTTTGCCAAATATTGGTTTCAACATTAATCCAGATGCCAGCACGGTTTGCTTTTCGCCGTTGTGCGATATCGGTTGGTGGGCCGCTAATCACGACCAGAATGTCATCGCCAACCGCGCCATCAACCGCCCCAAACAACAATAAATCGGTGCCGTGGAATCCACTGGTAATGGCGATATTTGATTTTGATAGATCGGCAACCAAACGGCCGGAATTTGCCTCGGCCAGACCGGTCATGCCAAGCAGTAGAATAAAACCGAGAATGAATTGACGTGCGCGGATCATTTCAACAGCTCCACGCTAAACAGATCATCAGGCCGAAGAACAAGATCAAAACCAAGCTTGATACAGACTGCAAGCACCATCAGCGCCAATAGCCCGCGAAGCTGTTCGCCGCGCAATAATGCGCTCGCCCTTGTGCCAAATTGTGCGCCAATAACCGCGCCAAACAACAGCAATCCGGCAAGCATGAAATCAACCGTTTGGGTTTGTACCGATTGCAAGAAAGTGACGTTTGCTGTCACAAAAATAATCTGGAACAAAGATGTGCCAACAACAACCGAAGTTGGCATGCCAAGAAGATAAATCATCGCTGGCACCATGATAAAGCCGCCACCAACACCCATGATCGCCGCCAAAACACCAACAAAGGCGCCAATGGCAAGTGGCAATAAAGCGCTGATATAAAGCTTTGACCGGCGGAACCGCATCTTTAATGGCAAGCCGTGAAGCCAATTATGCTGGTGTAATTTGGTTTTGCGACCGCCGGGACGGCGCGTGCGCATGATGGTTCGCACACTTTCCAAAAGCATCAAAAACCCGATGATGCCAAGAAATACGACATAGGACAGCTTGATCACAAGATCGATCTGGCCCATTTCGCGAAGGAAGGTGAAAAGCATGACGCCAAGGGATGATCCGATTACACCGCCAAGCAGCAAAATACCGCCCATTTTGAAATCGACATTACCGCGCCGCATATGCGCCAAAACGCCAGATACTGACGATGCCACAATCTGATTGGCCTCGGTCGCCACCGCAACCGCTGGTGGAACGCCAAGAAAGATCAATAATGGCGTCATCAGGAAACCACCGCCAACGCCAAAAAGCCCTGATAGGAATCCAACACCACCGCCAAGACCGATGATGATGCCGATATGCATCGAGATTTCAGCAATAGGTAAATAAATATACATTGATGCCAGCATCAGGAATGTGGATTTGGCGCAAAAGGGCAGGTCGGGGGAAACCCAAAAATCACGAAACCGTCTTGCCAGTCCGGTTTCGCATAGAGTGCCATTCGATGCAAGGGCATTCCGCCTTTTGGTTTGCTCGTGGTTTGCGCCGAAATGGCCTGATGGCTAGTTTGATCCGTGTTGAAAATGTGGCGGGCAAGGGCGCAAGAGCCGTTGAAGCAAGGGTCAATGAAACAAGAAAAAAACTATAAAATCTTTGCCTTGCATCGCTATGTGGAAAATAGATCAAATAAATATGCGCTAAAAATCCGCTAATGACGGGTTCGGCGCATCACTGGATCATCTTCATAAATATGCGACAATAAGCGCAAAATGCGAAGCACATCATGATCATCAATTGAATAGTAAATCGTTTGCGACTCGCGGCGTGTTCGGACGATATTGGCGCGTCGCAATCGACCTAGATGTTGCGATAAAGCCGATTGGCTAAGCGTTGCGATAATATTTTCCAACTCGGACACGGATCGTTCCTGACCATCTGATAATTCATTAAGGATGCGCAGTCTTTTGGTGTTGCCGATTGCCCGTAATATTGAAGTGACCTTTGACTGTTCACCTTCAAAGTCAGGTGATCTTGCCATTTTGTTCTCCTGATTTCTTTTTAAATTTTGCGTCTTCCATGAGTGAGTTTATAAAAGAAAAGTTAGGAAACCTTTAATAACGCGGATTAATCTGCATTAAATTGCAGTTTTTATAATTAGACGCATCTTTTTAAGGGTTTATTAATTTTTTGGCGGGGCGGCTTTTGGTGTTTGGTTCCTGTCTAACCCTAAATAATTGGCGTATCTGGATCATCCAAAAGGCAGGCTGTTGATAGAATGCGATGGTTGCTGGCGCGTTCATTGGCCGGAATGATTGGATAGATAATGCGTTTGAACTGGCGCTCTGGCCCTTGATTAATCCGGATCATGCCATGTTGGTAAAGGGGCCCACGGACCGCCATTGCCGTTTCATAGGAAATGGCAAGCCAGTAATTTAAGGGCGGATCAAGGCAATGTTCGAATGATTGCGCCAATAGGGGCGGTGGCTTTGGCCAAGCCAAATTTTCTGGAACAACAATAAAACATAGTTTCATTGATAATGACTGGCCGACAAGAACAAGATTTTTGATATGCGCATCATAAACCTTGATGAGTGACGATAATACATCTGTTGTATCAAGCGACATGCGGGCCAGCCGCAGCAAATCATCGGGCAGATTGTCAAAGGTCAAAAGCTGCGGTGATACCAATTCAATTTCGCTTTGAAATAATCTGCGATGTTCGCTTTCCAAATTGGACAGCGCCATCTGCGCCAGGCGAATGCAAATTTTATTCTGGGTGAATTGCGTGCCGTCATTTCCATCAAAATTATAAAGTGTGATCGCGGTTTTTACGGCCCGCAACGCCCGGATCAACGATAGTAAAGCAGGCACTGTTGGCTTGGCGCCAAGCGTGATGAACATTTTCTGATTGACGCGTGACACGGCTGCGCCGCCGGTTGGCGGCGGGGAATTGGAAGCGGCAAGAATGGTGCCTGCGTCATTTATCGTGATATTTGCCCGCATATAACAATCACTGCCCTAGCCGTTGCAACATCGGCGAATGGGGACCGGGCTCCGCTAAAATGCATGTCAACCGGTAGCCCCAAGACAAAGCATGACAGAAAAGGGTTTATAAAGGGTTTATGAGCGCGACAAAATTTTGCAAGTCATTTGGCTAATCATGCGTTTTTAGGAAGTGTTTTTTCAAAATCTTGTTGGTATGGGAACAAGAGTTGCTAAACTGACGCCATGACAAAACCAATTTCAGCAAAAATTAGCCTCGACCATTTGCGCCATATTGCCGAGCAGCATTTTGATATTCGGATTGCCAGCGATGGAAGATGGTTCCATGAAGGTGACGAAATCCGCCGTATTGCGCTGGTCAAACTATTTGCATCAATTCTGGTTCTTGATGACAACGGTGATTACTGGCTGGCAACGCCTGCTGAAAAGGGACGGATCACGGTTGATGACGCGCCATTTATCATCCGGGATATGACAGTAAAAACCGGCGCCCAATCCCAGCAAAATGAAATATGGTTTCAGACCAATATTGATGAAACGGTTTTGCTGGACCCGAAGCATCCGCTGCAATTACGCGCTGCCGCGCAATCGCCAGATCTGCGCCCCTATATTGAGGTGCGCGACGGGTTGCTGGCTAAATTATCGCGGCCGGTCTATTACCAGCTTGCCGATTATGCCGAGGTCGGGCCGGATGGTCGGCTTGGCATATGGAGCCATGATCATTTTTTTGCTTTAGAGGCCTGATGTCCCCCTTGCCTGATAATCCAGCCTTAACGACAGCTACCGCTTTGCAAATCACCCATCAAAATTTGCAACAGCGTCTTGATGCCTGTTTGAACCCGCTGTCAGATATGGCGGCTTTGGGGCTTGATGTGGCGCCTGTGCCTGACCGGCCTGCCGCCATTCTGGTTCCGTTGCTGCGATCGGCGGGTAACTGGCATATTCTGATGACCAAGCGGGCCGAACATCTGGCGCATCATGCAGGACAGATCAGCTTTCCTGGTGGTAAGGTCGAACCCGATGATGATGGGCCGGTTTCGGCGGCGCTTCGTGAAGCTTTTGAAGAGGTGCGCCTAATCCCTCAATCGGTAAGTATTGCAGGCGGACTTGACGCGGTACGCAGTCCGGCGGGATTTATCGTTCAGCCTATTGTTGGTATTATTGGTGGGGATGACGGTCTGCATGGTTTGGTGGCTGATCCGGCCGAAGTTGATTTGATTTTTACCCTTCCTCTGTCGCATGTCATCAACCCAAACAATTTCCGTTTGGTGCCACGCAAAACCAATGGTCGGCGGAATGATTATTGGGTTGTTGATCATGATGACCATTTGATTTGGGGGCTTTCGGCGCGCGTATTGAACGATCTTCACCGGCGCATTGGCGTGGCCGTTTGATCTTGCCGCACGCGAACCCCATATATAAATCAATATATAGATAAGGTGATCACCAAATTGGTGACCCTAAACATAAACAACAGTGGAGTGGATTAAAGATGCGAGCCATATTGGTGATTTTGTCCGCCCTTGGTGCGGCATTTCTGGTTATGGGATATGTGCGAAGCTGGCAGATGCGAAAGGCCATCAAAACCGGCAAGTCACCTGAAGCGATCGATAATAACTATATTTTGGGCGCACTCGTCGGGTTAGTGGTGTTTGCGTTTGGCGTATGGTGGCTGGAATCAGACAGCGCGCCGGCGAATGCGGCCTATTCTCCTGCCAAAATTGAAAATGGAACAGTGACCGGGGGCGGCTTTGAACAGCAAAAGTGATCATGATGTTGGCAGCTTGCCCGCTTGGGCGCAGCGGTCGCTTGTCATGCAGATTTTTGCCCAAGCTCGTGCGCTTGGTGGCGAGGCCCGTATCGTTGGTGGGGCTGTTCGTGATTGGCTTGCCGGTTATCCGGTTGGCGATATTGATATGGCGGTTAATTTGCCAATCGAAACTGTGGCAAGCCATTTGCTGGCCTGCGATATGCGCGTTGTTGAAACCGGCCTGAAACATGGAACCATCACGCTTTATGACAATGATGATCAAATCGAATTGACTCAAACGCGTGTCGATCTGGAAACCGATGGGCGCCATGCTATTGTCGCGCATGATCAAGATTGGGCGCGTGATGCGGCGCGCCGCGATTTTACCATAAATGCGATCTATCTTGATTCGTCTGGCGGCATTTTTGATCCGCTTGATGGGAGGGCAGATTTACAGGCTGGCCGGTTGCGCTTTGCCGGGGACGCTGGCTTGCGGGTGCAAGAAGATGCATTGCGGATGATCCGCTATTGCCGGTTTTTGCCGCGCTTTGCTGCAACGGGTCTTGACCAGCAAGCACAAACGGCATTGCGCGAACATGCCAGCCTTTGTACCGCCTTGTCGGGCGAGCGTATTGCCAATGAAATGCGGCAGATTATGGTTGGTGGCCGCCTAAAAGATGTTATTGGCTTGATGCAAGACACCAAAATAGACCAAGCCGCGCTTGGACGATCGCTTGATCCGTCGCGGCTGGCAAATGATGATGAAATTGGGTCAATGATTGCTGGTCTTGGCGCGAATATTGATCTTGCATGGCTGGTAAATCTTGCTGTGGCCATGCCGTCTGGATCAGCGGCGCTTTTGGCAAAGCGGTTGCGGCTAAGCCGCGCTGAAGAACGCTGTCTGACACGGCTTGATCTGGGGCTTGGCACTGAAGATATGACGATGTTAAGCGGCGCAAGATGGCGGCAATCTGCCTATTATCTTGGCGATATGGCGGCGCTGCTTTTTGCCGTGCAATCATGGCGTAATGGCCATGCGCTAGATGCGTCACGCCTTGCCGAACTGACCTTATGGGCGCCGCCACGAAACCCGATCTGCGGGGCAGACTTATTGTCGCATGGCGTTGACAATGGCCCAGGTCTGGGCCAGATGTTAAAAGACGCCGAACGCCGGTGGGTAACGTCAAATTTCACGCTCGGAAAAGTGGCGTTACTGGAATGGCTTTTTGGAAATTAGGTGAAGGTAATCATGGCCGCAGCAGCAAGCCAAACCATGCCATCAATTGCGCAAAGAAAGACTGACGCAAGCGACTGGTTTCGAACGCTTCGCGACGAGATTTGCGCGGTTTTTGAAGCGATTGAGGATGCCGGCCGAGATGATGATGGTCAGGCTGGCCGTTTCGCGCGCAAACAGTGGCAGCGCGATGGTGGTGGTGGCGGTGAAATCAGCCTTATGCATGGCCGCGTCTTTGAAAAGGTCGGGGTGAATATCTCAACCGTCTTTGGCACATTTTCAGATGATTTTAAAGGCCAGATCAGTGGCGCTGAAGATGATGGACGTTTCTGGGCATCCGGCATTTCATTGGTGGCGCATATGCGCAATCCGCATGTGCCTGCTGCCCATATGAATACACGGTTTATTGCGACCTCGAAAAACTGGTTTGGTGGCGGCGGTGATTTGACTCCGCTTTTGCCGGATGCGGCGGCGGGTGCTGAATTTCATGCGGCGTTAAAAGCTGCCTGTGACAGCCATGATCCTGATTATTACCCGAAATATAAAAAATGGTGTGATGAATATTTCTATTTGCCACATCGTGACGAACCGCGCGGTGCTGGTGGGATTTTCTATGATAATTTGAATAGCGGCGATTGGGCTAAGGATTTTGCCTTTACCCGTGATGTTGGAACCGCATTTAAAAATGGCTATGCCGAGATTGTTAAAAGCCGCATGGATTTGCCCTGGACGGACGCGGATCGTCATGCCCAGCTGGTGCGGCGTGGCCGTTATGTCGAGTTTAATTTACTCTATGACCGTGGCACGTTATTCGGCTTGAAAACCGGTGGAAATATCGAAGCGATTTTGATGAGTTTGCCGCCTGAAGTGCGCTGGCCATGATGGTTTTGGCGTTTGGAATCATCAGACCAGCTCATTTTCGGCAAATTTTTGCGCGAATCTTGCAAAATTAGGGTAGGAAAATAGGGCGTGACCATGCTAGGAAATCACCAACAAATTTTGCCGGCCGGCATGTTTGATCTGCCAAGATCGAAACGACCTGTATACATGTCGAATAACATGTTCGGAAAACAGCGTTAAAGAGGACAAGATGGCTAATTCGGATAAAAACAAAAACCCCGCTAAAGGTGATGTTCAAGAACCGGGACGTCGCGATTTTATTGTTGTGGCGACCTATGCGATGGCAGGCCTTGGCGCTGCTGCGGTTGCGTGGCCACTGATTGATCAGCTGAACCCAGCTGCTGATACTTTGGCCCTTGCCAATATCGAAGTTGATATTTCGAAAATTGCTGTTGGCCAGTCGATCACTGTGAAATGGCGCGGCAAGCCGGTCTTTATCCGGCATCGTACCGCCGATGAAATTGCCCGTGCAAATGCCACCAATTTAGATGATTTGCGTGACCCACAAATTGATACGGCGCGTGCTGAAAAGCCTGAATATCTGGTTCTCGTTGGGGTTTGTACGCATCTTGGCTGCGTTCCGCTTGGTCAGAAAACTGGCGAAGTGCGGGGCGATTATGACGGTTGGTTCTGCCCATGTCATGGATCACATTACGATACGTCAGGCCGGATCCGCAAAGGGCCTGCACCGACAAATCTAGAAGTTCCGCCTTATAGTTTCCTGTCCGACTCGGTTGTCCGTATCGGCTAAATAATTTATCAAACCACTCAAAATCGAAGGTGCAAAACGATGTCTGCCAACCAGTTTAAAAGCCCGGTCGTACGATGGATTGATCATCGGCTACCTGTTTTTTCAATGTTGCATCATACAGCGCATGATTATCCAACGCCCAAAAACCTCAATTATATGTGGAATTTTGGCAGCCTTGCAGGGCTATCGCTGGCCATCATGATTGTGACAGGGATTGTGCTTGCTATGAGCTATACAGCTCATGTTGATTACGCATTTGACTCAGTCGAACGTATCATGCGCGATGTGAACCATGGATGGATGATCCGCTATATTCATATGAATACGGCGAGCTTCTTCTTCATTGTCGTTTACCTCCATATGTTTAGGGGGCTTTACTATGGCTCCTATAAAGCGCCACGCGAGTTATTATGGATGCTGGGGGTGGTTATTTTCTTGCTTATGATGGCAACTGCCTTCATGGGCTATGTTCTACCTTGGGGACAAATGAGCTTCTGGGGCGCGACGGTCATCACGAACCTGTTTTCGGCCATTCCTTATGTTGGTGAAAGCATCGTTACCTTGTTGTGGGGCGGCTTCTCGGTTGATAACGCAACATTGAACCGGTTCTTTTCGCTGCATTACCTGATGCCGTTTATCATTGCCGGTGTTGTTGTCCTTCATATCGTGGCTTTGCACAGATTTGGTTCGAACAATCCAATCGGCATTGACACAAAAGGCCCGCAAGACACGATTTCATTTCACCCTTACTACACAATCAAAGACGTGTTTGGCATTGCGATATTCTTGCTTTTGCTGGCGATGGCTGTGTTCTTCTTTCCGAATGCAATGGGTCATCCCGATAACTATATTCCGGCAAATGCGATGCAGACGCCGGCACATATCGTTCCTGAATGGTACTTCTTGCCGTTCTATGCGATCTTGCGGGCGGTGCCTGACAAGCTTGGCGGTGTGTTGTTGATGTTTGGCGCGATTGCCGTTCTGTTTATCCTGCCTTGGCTTGATAGATCACCTGTTCGCTCGGCACGGTTCCGGCCTTTGTTCCGTATCTTCTTTTGGCTGTTCTTCGTCAATGCCATCGCACTTGGTTATCTTGGCGGCAAGCCAGCTGAAGGAATTTACGTCATATTGTCGCGCGTCGCGACGGCATGGTACTTCCTGCATTTCCTTGCCATCCTGCCGTTGTTGAGCATGTTCGAAACAACGAAACCTTTGCCAAAATCCATTTCGGAACCGGTGCTTGGATCATCGGGGAGGTCAGCATAATGTTGAAACGTCTTTTTGTAGCACTGTTTGCCATGACTTTGGCAGGCCCCGCGATGGCAGCTGGTGGCGATGTTGAATTGCAAAAACGCGACTGGAGCTTTTCTGGCCCGTTCGGTACATTTGACAAAGCCGCTATGCAGCGTGGATTTCAGGCCTATCGTGAAGTCTGCGCCGGCTGTCATGGCATGAAGCTTATTGCATTCCGCAATTTCTCTGATCTTGGTTATAACAGTGACGAGATCAAGGCTATTGCCGCCGAATATGAAGTGCAAGATGGCCCGAATGACGATGGCGAGATGTTTATGCGCCCCGGTATTGCTGCCGACCGTATTCCATCACCCTATGCCAATGACAATGCCGCCCGTGCAAGCAATAATGGTGCCTTGCCACCCGATTTGTCATTGATTGCCAAGGCGCGTGGCAATGGCCCAGATTATCTGTTCAGCCTTCTTGCCGGTTATAAAGACGCACCTGAGGGCACCACAGTGCCAGAGGGGATGTATTATAACGCGGCTTATCCAGGTCATCTGATTGCGATGCCACAGCCACTCTATGGTGAGGATGTAACCTATCTTGGTGATGCCGATAATTCGGTTGAAGGTATTTCCAGTGATCTGGTGCAGTTCTTGATGTGGGCTGCCGAACCAAAGATGGAAGTCCGAAAGCGCATTGGTGTTGCTGCGGTGTTCTTCCTTGGAATCTTTGTGGTGGTATCATATATGGCGAAACGCCGCGTATGGGCTGACGTGCATTAAGCGACACGATATTGATAAGAGATCACCCCGTCCTTGTGGCGGGGTTTTTTCTTGCCCATTTTTAGAGGCGCATTATTTGGGGCGCGGTTTTTAGATTTTGGGACAAAGCCGCCAATAGTCAGGCGCGCCTGGCCGCAAAGGTCAAGCGGATATCTATGAATATCCTATTGGCGGCGGACGCTAGCTTGCGGCCCAGCAGCAGGTTTAACTGGCGGCTAAACGGGCAGTTAAACGGGCAGTTAAACGGGCGGTCTAGACGTTAAAGCGGAAATGGAACACATCGCCATCAACGACTTTATAGTCGCTTCCCTCGATGCGTAATTTGCCAGCTTCCTTGGCGCCATTTTCGCCCTTGCATGCCAGATAATCGGCATAGGCGATGGTTTCGGCCCGAATAAATCCACGTTGGAAATCAGTATGGATTGCGCCTGCTGCTTGCGGTGCGCTTGCGCCTTTGGCAACTGTCCATGCGCGTGCCTCTTTCGGGCCAACGGTGAAAAAGGTCAAAAGATCAAGCAAGCTGTAACCAGCGCGAATAAGCCGCGCCAATCCGGCTTCTTCAAGCCCAAGCTCACCCAAAAATTCGGTTTTGTCAGTCTCGTCAAGCTGGGCGATTTCTGACTCAATCGCGGCCGAGACAATCACATAGGCAGCGCCTTCTGTGGCGGCCTTATCGGCGACAAGCTGGCAATAGGCATTACCTATTGCGGCATCGCTTTCGGCAACGTTACAGACATAAAGAACCGGCTTTGCGGTCAATAGCTGTAATTGGGGAAGGCGGGCCGCCTCGTCGTCGGTCAGGCCGGGTGTGCTGCGGGCAGGCTGTCCATCTGACAGATGGGCAAAGACCTTTTCCATAATGGCTAGATCGGCCTTTGACTCCTTGTCACCACCGCGTGATTTTTTCACCAGCGCGGTCATCCGGCGCTCAAGCGAGTCAATATCGGCAAGCATCAATTCGGTTTCAACAGTCGCAGCATCACGAACCGGATCAACATCACCATCAACATGCGTGATTTCGCCATCTTCGAAACAGCGCAATACATGGGCAATCGCATCGACTTCGCGGATATTGCCAAGAAACTGATTGCCAAGCCCTTCGCCTTTGGATGCGCCACGAACAAGGCCAGCAATATCAACAAATTCCAGATAGGTTGGAATGATGGTTTTTGAATCTGCAAGTGCAGCCAACGCGCTAAGCCGGATATCTGGCACCGCAACACGTCCAGTATTTGGCTCGATTGTACAGAACGGATAATTGGCCGCCTCGGCCGCCGCTGTTTGGGTCAAAGCGTTGAACAGGGTTGATTTTCCTACATTTGGCAGGCCAACAATGCCACAATTAAATCCCATATCCGGTAAATCCTGTCTTTGGTTAATTTGGTTTTGATGCGGCGCTAGCGGGGCTGTCTTTCCCGTTGTCAATTTTTGGCTGTGGTGCCGGTGCAAGATAGGAAACACGGCTCATAAAGCCGCCATCATCATGCACAACAAGGCGGTCAGCTTCATCCGCCATTGCATCCAAAAGCGTTGCCAGCCAGCCAGTTTGTTCGTCACGGCCGAAATCAGCTAAAACCCATGATTTGACATCCATCGCCTCATGCGGTGGGCGACCAATGCCAATTCTGACGCGCCAATAATCACTACCCATATGGCGGTCGATATCACGAAGGCCGTTATGACCGCCATGACCGCCGCCGGTTTTGACGCGCAGCTTTCCCGCTGCAAGATCAAGCTCGTCATGGAACACAAAAATATCATTAGTATCAATCTTGTGGAACCGCGCAATTTCGGCAATTGGTAGGCCCGATTTATTCATAAAGCTTTGCGGTTTCACAAGGATGATTTTTTCTGACCCGATGCGGCCATCACTAATCAGCGATGGCCCCTTTTTTTTCCACGGCGAACATCCATGCCGGTCGGCAAGACGATCAACAGCCAAAAAACCGACATTGTGCCGGTTCAAGGCATAGTTTGATCCGGGGTTTCCCAGTCCTGCAAATAGACGCATGATTGTCCCGTTCGGGTTGGATAGGCAAAAGCCTAGTCGTCAGATGCTTTGTCTTCTGCGGCATCGGCGGCTTCGCCTTCACCAGCTTCACCATCTTCGTCATCTTCATTCTTCACGCCGCCGCCAGGTGAGGCGATGGTCGCAACGGTGAAGTCACGGTCAGTAATTGTCGGGGTAACGCCATCCGGCAGGTCGATGGTGCTGATATGAACCGAGTCACCAATCTTCAAGCCGCTGAGGTCAACTGTGATTTTTTCCGGAATTGTGGTTGCTGGGCACAGCAATTCAACTTCGTAACGAACAACGTTCAATACGCCGCCGATCTTGATTCCAGGGCATTCATCTTCATTGATGAATTCAACAGCAACAGCAACAGCCACTTTGGCCGAGCCTGATACGCGGAGGAAATCCATGTGAAGGACAGTATCGGTCACCGGATGAAACTGGATATCACGGGTTAGAACAGTATGTTTACCGCCACCAACCTGAATATCTAAAAGCCGACCAAAAATGCCGGGCTGGTGAACAATCTTAGTGATCTCACGTGTCTCGAGGGTGATGCCCAATGGGTCCTTTTTGTCGCCATAAATGACGGCAGGGACTCGACCTGCACGGCGTACCGCACGGGCGGACCCCTTACCGACCCGTTCGCGCTGTTCTGCGCTAATGGTTGTATTGTCAGACATTGCTAACTCCTTTTTCAAAACAATGTACCGCGCCTCCAGGGGTGCGCGGCAGCGGATTAATAGGCTTATTATCGGGAAAATACAAGCGTTTTTGCGTTTTCAGAGGCGATTCAAAATGCCGCTTAGAACAGCGTCGATACTGACCGTTCTTCATTGATCCGAAGCATGGCTTCGCCAAGAAGCGGTGCAATCGACAATTGCCGGATATTACGCGCAACACGAACCGCTTCGGTGGCCGGAATCGAATCGGTCGTGACAAGCGAATTTAGGGGTGATGCGGCAACGCGGCTAACCGCACCGCCGGACAAAACACCATGCGTTACATAGGCATCAACCGAAAGCGCACCAGCCTTCATCAGAGCGACGGCAGCGTTACATAATGTGCCACCTGAATCGACAATATCATCAACCATGACGCAATGGCGGTCTTCGACATCGCCAATGATGTTCATCACTTCAGAAACCCCTGCCTTTGGGCGGCGTTTATCAATAATGGCAAGATCGGCTTCGAGGCGACGCGCCAATGAACGCGCGCGCACAACACCACCAACATCAGGCGACACGATCATCAGTTTCGAGCCGTCATAGCGCTCTTTGATATCGCTTACAAAAACGGGTGCGGCAAACAGATTGTCGGTCGGAATGTCGAAAAAGCCCTGAATCTGACCCGCGTGAAGATCAATCGTCAAAACGCGGTCTGCACCAGCCGAGGTGATGAGATTGGCCAGCAATTTAGCTGAAATCGGCGTGCGCGGGCCAGATTTACGATCTTGGCGCGCATAACCATAGTAAGGGATAACGGCGGTGATCCGGCGGGCTGATCCACGGCGAAGCGCATCAAGCGCCACCAAAAGTTCCATCACATTGTCATTTGCCGGAAAGCAAGTTGATTGCACAACAAACACATCTTCGCCGCGAACATTCTCGCCAATTTCGACAAAAACTTCCATATCGGCAAACCGTTTTACATCGGCTTTTGTAAGGGGAACATCCAAATAGGCGGCGATGGCCTCAGCCAGCGGTCGGTTGCTATTGCAGGATAAAATCTTCATGCGTCAAAAACCTGTGTAGGACGACCCGCTTTGTCTTGGAAGCTTGCTATAGCAATCACGATCGGACGGGGCAAGAAGATATGCCAGAATTTTGTCAAAAACTGTCTGAACATGGCTAGGAAATAAAACAAGATGCCAATAAGGAAAGAAACATCAATCCAAGGAAAATATAGAGATGCGGCATGATGACTGTCTCTCTTATGTCATTTTTGTGGTTAGGTTTGGAACAAGGCCGATAACTGCAATTTGGCGGCCTGAATCGGGCAAAGCCGCATGTGTTGCGTGACGATGCGAAAACAGGCCGGATGATTCGCCATAGGTATCAATGCCAAGATCGGTCACATTAACCAACCCGGCCTTGCGAAGGCGCGACTGGACAAATCCGGGCAGATCGAACCGGTATTTCCCGTCCATACCCTGATCAGGATCAAAAAAGCCGTCAGCATCATCATGCGCGGAAAGAACGGCATGGCGAAGATCATCGCCAACCTGATAATTGGCCTGTTGAATGGCAGGGCCGATAACGGCTTCAATTTGGTTTGGCGTGACACCCTGTTTGGCCATCATGGCGATGGTCGATTCCAAAACACCATCAACCGCGCCGCGCCATCCTGCATGCGCGGCACCAATCACACCCATATCCGGCGCCGCAAACAGCACCGGAACACAATCGGCCGTTAGGATTGCAAGCGCATAACCGCTATTGTTTGTGATCAGGGCATCGGCGTTGGCGCGGGCATCAATGCTGGCATCGCTGGTAGAGTCAATCTGCACAACGTTTGCTGAATGAATTTGGCGAAGGCCAAACATCTGGTCAGAGCGGAACCCAAGGCTATTGGCAACGCGCCGCCGGTTTTCGGCGATCAGTGCCGGATCGTCATTCGATCCAAAACCGCAATTCAAGCTTTTATAAAGGCCCGCGCTGACGCCGCCATTGGCGGTGAAAAACCCATGTCTTATATGCCATTTCCGCGTCGGTTGATCCCGCCAGCCAGCATGCTGATAACATTGCGGCCCACCCTCAAGAATAACTGGCATCGCGGCGGTCATATTGTCGATCCTTGATCACCGGCAGCAGCAAAGCCGGGCGGCAGGCCAGTTCCAGATGGAAGCATCATGGCAACCTTGAAGGCTGATCCCATTTGCTGGCTGCTGACAAGCCGGTCAACCGCCGCAAAAAGGCCACGCCTTGTTTCGGCATCGGCAAGTTTTGCCGCCGCTTCGGTTCGTTGGGCGATACCAATGGCTTGCAGAAAATCGCCCTGTGTGACTGGCCCGACAAGGCGAGCGCCGCTGCTTGTCGCACTTCGGCGCAAGGCACTGAAATCAACCCAATGCGACAAATCGGCGTCGCCTGGCTGGTGGAATACGTCAACGGGCTGGTGATTGGCAACGGCTTGAAGGCTGTCGCCACTTGGCCCGTCACGGCCATAATCAATGATTAAGCAAGCACCGCCATAAGATGCAATATGTGTTGCAAGCTTGCCCGCATACGCATCAGCCATCGAGCAATATTCGGCAATGCTGCCATCGGTTGGGGCCGGCATTGACGCCAAATGCCAAATGTCGATTTCGGCAGGGCTAAGCGCAGGCCCATCAACAAAGCCAAGTCGCCCATCGACAAGCCCGACAAGCCGGTGGCGCCATGAACCGGCCGTCTCTTTATGATCTTGTCGCCAAATGGCTTGGTCGATTGGCAAGGCATCAAAAAATTCATTGGCAATGCCAAAAATTGGTGTGGCTGGTAAATCGTCAAGATCGGGGTGCCAATAAAGATCGGCTGGCGCTAACCGGTCTTTCTGCTGCTGGCGAAGCGCGGGGCTGGTTTCGACAAGATGCACCGGCGAATTTGCCAGTTGCGGCATGATTTGTGACCAGACATGCCGCATATCTGCCATCAGACTGCCGCGGCCCGGGCCAAGCTCTAGAATGGCCGGTTGCGTAAGGCCTGACAAATCGGCCATATGTGCAAGATAAAGCCCGCACATCTCGCCAAACAGGCCGGAAATTTCCGGGGCAGTGGTAAAATCGCCATCGGCGCCAAACGGATCTTGTTTGTGATAATAGCCGTGATCGGCATCACCAAGCGCAAGGCTGATATAATTTGCCAGCGATAATGGCCCATCAGTTTCAATCCGACTGGCGATTGTCTCAAACAAAGCTTTGCCCTGTTCGGTTTGCAAAAGATTATGCTCACTCATGGTCACGCCTTGGCCGCAAGGCTTGACGCAGCAAATACAACCCCAAAAGCATCATCGGCAATGACAATATCTGCCCCATGCTAAGCCCGCCTGCGAGAAGACCGATATGGGCATCGGGTTGGCGCACCAGCTCGATAAGAAACCGCGCCAGACCATAGCCAAATAAAAACAGGCCGGTCAGTCGTCCGGTTGCCGCCAGCCAGCCACGTCGCCAGCATAGATACATGGCAAGGCCAAGCACAATCCCTTCAAGACCTGCCTCATAAAGCTGGCTTGGGTGACGCGGCAGGCCATCACTATGCGGAAAGATCATCGCCCATGGCACATCGGTAACGCGGCCATAAAGCTCGCCATTGATGAAATTGGATAAGCGCCCCAAAAACAGGCCAATTGGTGTGACCATCGCCACCCTGTCGCTTAGGGCCAGAAACGCAATATTATGCCGTTTTGCCATCGCAAAAAGGGCAAGGCCAACGCCGATCAACGCGCCGTGAAAGGACATACCGCCTTGCCACACATGCAGGATTGAAAGCGGGTTTTCCAGATAATAGGCAGCATTATAGAAAAATACATAACCAAGCCGCCCACCAAGAATGATGCCGATCAATAGATAATTGAGCAGCCGATCCGTCTGGTCGGCCGTCATCACAGCATGCGGTGACCGTGTTTCACGGCGCAGAATATAAATGCCGATAAGCAATCCAGCGATATAGGCAAGCGCATACCAGCGAATGCCAAAACCCCCAAAATCAATGGCAAAGACATCAAATTCAGGAAGCGTGATGGCATTTTTGACCAAATCAACGGGTATCGGCTGGATTGTCATATCGTGTCTTTCGGTCTTTTGGCAGCACCGCAATGGCGTTTGCCATGAAAATATGCATGTGCGACACGATTTGTCGCCATCAACATCGATTGCAACCTTACTCTAGCGGCATTATCTATGATAAGAAACATCAGTCACAAGAAAAGATCGTGACAACCATCGGTGGTATAAACCGGACGATAAAAACCGAGTAGGAGAGACATCATGGCACCGCGTTCAAATTTTATGGCCGATATCGCGCAAATGGCAAATGGTGCGGCGTCAGCCTTTGGCGGGATGCGCGAAGAGGTGGATAATCTGATTCGCCAGCGTATGGAACGAAGCTTGAATGCCCGCGGTCTTGTCACAAGAGAAGAATTTGACGCGCTTCGCACCCGGCATGAGGCGCTTGCGGCGCGGTTGGCACTTCTCGAATCGACAATGGCATCACCGGCCGAGTCGGCGAGCAAGGCTGAAACGGCTGCCAAACCAGCGGCAAAAACCAAGGCAACGACAAAAAAGACCGGAAAATAATCAACGGTTTAAACCCACCGCGAATCAGCGGAAAAGGCGGGAAAAACACAATTTCATGTGGGTCATGCCTGTTTGAGCCACAAAATATTGTATTGAATTAGATTGAATGCGCGATCCGAATTTGCCATTTTAAGGGCGGTCATCGGCAATGAAGCCGAGCCCAGATTTTCGGAACGCATCGCATGGCACCTAGCCAAAATCAGCATGATATTCTTCTTGGCGATCCCATCGAATTGGTCACGCGTTTCGTCACCAATCAGGACTGGTTGTTGCAACGGCGTGCCGAAAATGCGGTTCTTGTCGAGGTGCCGGGCAAATGGTGTGATTACCAATTGGCCGTTACATGGCAGCATAATGAAGAAGCGATGCAGGTCACTTGCCGCATTGATGTTCAATGTGAAAATGACCGTCTTGGCGATATCGCCCTTCTTGCGGCATTGTTGAACCAGCAGATATTTATGGGGCATCTGGCGCTGGATATTGGCACTGGCGAACTGGAATTACGGCATACTTTACCGCTTCGCGGGGCTGGCGGGGCAACGCCTGAACAGATTGAAGATGTTGTCGATATCATGCTTGGCGAATGTGAACATTGTTTTCCAGCAATCTATCAGGTGGCGCGCAACCAGCTGTCGGCAAGTGATGCGGCAGCGGCGGCTTTATTTACCACCGAGGGCGAGGCCTAGTTATCATGGCGCAGCAGCAGATCACGCTGTTGGGGTGTGGCAAGATGGGAAGCGCAATGCTGGAAGGCTGGCTTGCCGATCGTAACCTTGACGCCAATTTTACCATTATCGAACCGCATCAAACACATCTTGGCTGGTTAGAAGACCAAACGGCTGTTCGGCTTTATGCCGATTGTGTGGCGGCGATTGCCGATGGCGCACCGGTTAGCACAATGATCGTTCTTGCCGTTAAACCGCAAATGATGGACGACGCTATCGCCGGTCTTGGCATGATGAAACATGCTGATTGCGCCTATCTTTCGATTGCTGCTGGCATTTCAACAGGCTGGTTGAAACAACGGCTTGGTGATAATGCGATTGTCATTCGGGCGATGCCAAATACGCCAGCGGCGATTGGCAAAGGCATTACCGCGCTTTATGCCGATGCGCCAGATCATGTGCGCGATCTGGCAAGCCAGCTTTTAGCGGCTGTTGGGCAGGTTGTGCATGTGCAAGACGAGTCCCTGATGGATGGCGTCACCGCCCTGTCCGGATCGGGGCCTGCCTATGTGTTTTTGTTGGTCGAGGCCATGACTGAGGCAGGTATTGAAGCAGGGCTTCCCGATGATTTGGCGGTTGAATTGGCGAAGGCAACGGTTTGCGGTGCTGGTGCGCTGATGGCGGCGGTTGATACAACGCCGGCTATTCTGCGTGAAAATGTGACAAGCAAAGGTGGCACAACGGCGGCGGCGCTGGCGGTTTTGATGGCCGATGACGGGTTGGCAAGTCTAATGACAAAGGCGGTTGCAGCGGCAAAAGCGCGGTCAATCGCGCTTGGCGAATAGGCCAAAAGACAGTCAAAATATCCACTATTTAGATTTCGCGCCGATTCTGTGCTATGTTTACGATGCCTGCTGAACGGTGCCATCATCTGTTCAGACTGTTTTAAAAATTTATGAAAAGGATGTCTGATGTTGCAGGATTCCGTCTCGCCGCAATCAAATGATGAAAGCCGCGCCGCGCTTGCCGATGCGGCCTGGGCGCTTTTGGCCACGCATGATATTGATCAGATTGATCTTGATATGGTTGCCGATATGGCAGGCATTGAGCATGGGTTAGCGGGGGCGCTTGGTGGCAGTGTGCAACGGCTGGTTCTGGCCAAGATGGCCGCGCTGGATCAGCAATCAGTTATGGAAAGCTTTGACGATATTGAAGATGCTGGCGAAGTGTCTGTCCGTGAGAAAATCATCGAAGGTTTGCTGCACCGGTTTGAAACCTATGCCCCATACCGCGCGCAGATTGATCAATTAAATCGGTCGGCCCGCCGCCATCCTGAATTGGCGTTGCGGTTGCTTGACGGCCTCGAAGCCGTGGTTCGGCGTGTTCTGGTGATGGCCGGTGATCCTGTTCATGGATTAAAAGGCATGTTGCGGGTCAAGGGGGTTGTTGCGGTGTTTTTGGCAACGGCACGCATTTGGATGAAAGATGATAGTCCTGATCTTGCGGCAACGATGAAAATGCTCGATCAACGGATGGTGAAAGCTGAAGAATGGGGTGTCAGTCTTCGCCTGTTTGACGGCAAGCATGACCATCATACCGATCAAGATCGTCATGATGACGCTTCTGCAGGGCGACATGGCGTTGATAATGACTGAGGCGTCATTTGAAGATTTTCTCAAGCTGGATATAAGGTGCGGAACGATTGTTGCGGCGACGCCCTTTCCTGAAGCGCGCAAACCGGCCTATAAGCTGGAGATTGATTTCGGCGCGCCGCTGGGAACGCGCAAATCATCAGCGCAGATCACCACCCATTACCAGCTAGAAGAATTGATTGGCAAAAAAGTGATGGCGGTGGTGAATTTTCCGCCGCGCCAGATTGGGCCATTTATGTCCGAAGTATTAACCCTTGGCGTGCCGGATGCCGCAGGTGAAGTCGTGTTGGTCACGCCGGATCATCCGGTGCCGGATGGCGGGAAATTATTCTAGACGGGTAATTTAACCGCAACCCGCAGCCCGCCAAGAGGCGAGTCACCAAGCGTAAGCTCGCCGCCATGGCTGAGAATCACGTCACTTGTAATCGACAGGCCAAGACCGGCACCGCCGGTGCGTCTGTTGCGTGATTCCTCAAGCCGGATAAAGGGGCGTATTGCATCGGCGCGGCGTTCTTGCGGAATGCCGGCGCCATTATCATCAAAGGTAATGATCACCTCATCATTGCGAATGCGAATTGCCACAACAGTTCTGGTTGAATAGCGAATTGCATTGGCAATGATGTTGGAAAAGGCGCGCTGGATGGCATTGCGCCGCATCGGGAACACCGGAATATCATCTTTGACCGGCGATAGGGTGATATCAAATTTGTGGCTTTTATGCGCTTGTGTAACCAGCCGGTTCAAAAGATCATCAACCGCCAGCTCTTGTGGGGCCTCATCACCCTCGCCAGCGGCAAAAGCAAGATAGCCATCAATCATTTCTTCCATTTCGCTGATATCGCTGCTGATGGCTTTGGTATCTTCATTATCTTTCATCAATGCCAATTGAAGACGCATGCGGGTCAGCGGGGTGCGCAAATCATGGCTAACACCGGCCAGCATTTCGGTGCGCTCATTCAATTGCCGCATGATGCGATAACGCATCGCCTGAAAAGCGCGGCCAGCAAGCCGAACCTCGCGTGCGCCTTCGAGCCGGTAATCGGGCGCTGCCCGCCCAAGGCCAAGTTGGCGTGCGGCGGCGGCCAAACGGTGGATCGGACGCACCTGTCCGCGAAGGAACATCAAGGCAATGCCGAATAGAATGATCGAGCTGCCAATTGTCCAGCCAATAAAGGTCCAGCTTGTTGAGCTAAAGATTCGCTTGCGACTTGCATGAATCCGCAAAACGCCATTTTTCATCTGAAAATCAATGAAAATCAAATTCGGGTCAGTGCTGATATCAAGAATCCATGGCAGTTTGACCTGTCGTTTCAATTCGCGCCGAAGCATGGTTTCGGCATAGGTTTCCGCCGGGCCAAGGGCGGTGGCAGGCAAAACCGCGCCCGGTTGAAAATCGATCGGAAAGCTAAAATACTGCCAGCCTTTTTCGGTAACTGCCTCGATGCTGGCTTTGTCCGGGCTTGTGCCGATATCATTAATTAGCAAGGCCATTTCGCCAGCAAGGTTTTGGGCCATATGGCGGGTAACGGTATCCCAGTGACGCTCATAAAAAATGAAAACGGTAATGACCTGCACAAAAATCATCGGTACCAAGATGATTGACAGCATTCGGCCAAACAGGGTTTTGGGAAGAAATTCGCGCAATTGCATGTTCAGCCCTGCCTAACGTTTTGGTGCGGCAGTGTCGGTGCGCAGCATCCAGCCACGGTTCCGCACTGTTTGCAGGTAAACAGGATGGCGCGGGTCAGGCTCTAGCTTACGGCGCAGTCGGGCAACAGCCACATCAATTGACCGGCCTTCCATGCGTCCATCAAGCGCCGCACCAAGATCATCACGCGATAGGATTTGATTGGGGCGTTTGCCAAAACTGGTCAAAAGCTGCTGTTCTGCTGTTGTAATATGCAGCCGGTCGCCTGATTTCGATAACATGCCGGTGTCGGGATCAAACAGAAAGGGGCCGAAATTGATCTGCATGTCAAAATGGTCATTGCTGCGGTTGCGCTGGAGGATACGTTTGATCCGCAGCACAAGTTCGCGCGGCTCAAATGGCTTTGACATATAGTCATCAGCGCCAGCCTCCAGCCCTTCAATGCGGTTTTCAGTATCGGACATTGCCGTCAGAAACAAGGCAGGCACTGCATTGTCTTTACGGATGTCAGCCAGAAATTCAAGCCCTGTTTCACCAGGCATCATGATATCGACAACCAAAAGGTCAAAGGCAATGCCTTGCAGGATTTTGCGCGCTTCGCTGGCATTGCCGGCATCAGTAACGCGAAAGCCGCTTTCTTCGAGAAACCGGCGAAGCAGAATGCGAAGCCGTTCATCATCATCGATGACAAGGATGTGATGCTCTGACATAAAGCCCCTCTATGATTGAATGCTGGGTTAAATGAATTTGCGGCCCGTCAATTCAGTTCAATTCTATTCAGCGCAATTCGGGTCATTTCGAGTCGACCGGCGCAATCACCGCAATCATATATCGCTTGTCTGATCTTGCTGGGCGATTTGTTCAATCGTATCGCTGTCGAGCAATCCCCGCAATACCCGTTGGAATCCATCAACCGCATCAACACCGGCCTCACGATAGGCAGCTGCAAAACGGCGGCCTTGCAGTGACGTTAGACGTGATTCAAGCGCGGTGCCGGTCGCGGTAAGATAAAGCAAACGCTGGCGCCGGTCAGATGCCCCCGGCTTTTGAACGACATAGCTGTCTTCCATCAATCCAGACAGAACGCGCGACAGGCTTTGTTTGGTAATGCAAAGAATAGCCAAAAGATCACTAACCGTAATGCCGGGGTTACGACCAATAAAATAGATTGCCCGATGATGCGCACGCCCCATATTCTGTTCAGCAAGAATCGAGTCGGCTTCACCGGTGAAATCGCGGTAAGCGAAGAACATCAATTCAATGCCGCGGCGCAATTCTTCTTCGCGTAGAAAAAGAGCCTTGCCAATTGGTTTTACGTCAGCCATGTTGACCAATATAGAATGTGAGTGATAAAAAAGACTTCTAGTCTTTAGCATGAAATGGCCGAAATGGAACCATTTAAATTCGTAAGATAGAAGCTTTGGCTGCTTATAGGGAGAGCATAATATGGCATTGATTCCGTTTGATGATCGCGATGGTAGCATTTGGATGGATGGCGATATTGTGCCATGGCGCGATGCAAAAGCGCATACGCTAAGCCACGGGCTGCATTACGCCAGTCTGGTGTTCGAGGGCGAACGCGTCTATGCCGGTAAAATCTTCAAAGGGCGCGAACATACTGTTCGGCTGCGTCAATCGAGTAAATTGCTGGATTTTGATCTGCCGATTTCGGATGATGCGGTGGATGCTGCCAAACAAGCGGTTATCGAAGCCAATAACATTGTTGATGGTTATGTGCGGGCCTATTGTTGGCGCGGTTCCGAAATGATGGCCATTTCGGCGCAGCAAACAACGGCGCATCTGGCGATTGCCGCATGGGAATGGCCAAGTTATTTTGACCCTGAAACCAAGATGAAGGGCATTACGCTTGATATTGCCAGCTGGAAACGGCCATCGCCCGAATCAGCACCTGTTCATGCCAAGGCAGCCGGTCTTTACATGATTTGTACCCTGTCCAAGCATGAGGCCGAGCGCAAAGGCTTTCAAGATGCGTTGATGATGGATTATCGCGGCTATGTTGCCGAAGCCACCGGCGCCAATGTATTTTTTGTCGATGATGCAGGTACGCTCCACACACCTATTGCAGATTGTTTCTTGAATGGAATCACCCGCCAAAGCGTGATTTCGATGGCCAAATCAATGCAAATTGAAGTGATCGAGCGACATATAAAGCCTGAAGAATTGGGCTCGATGCGCGAATGTTTTTTAACAGGCACGGCAGCCGAGGTCACTCCGGTTTCAAGAATCGGTGACTATCAATTCACCCCAGGCGATATTTGCCGCAAGATGGTTGAAGGCTATAGCGCATTGGTTCACGCCTAATAACCCAAAACCCGCAATTATTTGAAGATTGCAAAAGCCACGAACCGCATGCGGTTGGTGGCTTTTTCTTAACCGCCTGTAACCGGCGGGAAAAAGGCAATTTCGTCTCGATCGCCAATCGGTGTGGCAAGATCACCATAAACACGGTTTACCGCAACCCGAACCGCATCAAGATTCTGTAAAGCGGTTTTATGACCAGCTGATTTGCATGTGATATGCGGGATCAAGGCGCCAACGGTATCAACGCCATCTGGGATGGACATTTCTTCAAATGAACAGCCGGTATGTTCCTTTAGCCATGCAAAATACATAATTTTCATTATCAATGGTCTCATTTATCATTGTTGGGCAGCCGGTGATGACGCGCCTGCCAATTACACGCCTGCCAATTGCGCCTTGTTATGATTCAACAGCCAATGCTGTCAATCAAGGCCTAATCGTGATTTTGCGGCAATGATGTGGCTTAGCGAAGACTATTCACATGCCCCAATGCGCCCCTGACATAGCCTGACCCTGTTTGCACTGTCAGAATGGCGGCAATCCATAAAAGGATCAATCCAATCTCATGCGCAAAGGGAAAGCCCGGAAAGCCCGGTGCGCCCATCAAAAAGCCAAGCGCCAGAATTTGCGCGGTTGTTTTCCATTTGGCAAGCTGGGTGACCGGCGCTGACACATTTTGTTTGGCCAGATATTCGCGCAATCCTGAAATCATAAATTCACGAATGAGAATTATCAAAGCTGGCACTAAAAACAGCCATCCACTTGTTTGCACACTGGCAAGCGCCAGCAATACCGCCGCAATTAGCAATTTATCGGCGATTGGATCCAGCATCTCGCCAAAAGGCGATTCAACTTTGAGCCGCCGCGCAATATAGCCGTCGATATAATCAGTCACGCTGGCGATTGTGTAGAGATACAGCGCCAATTGATAATAGAAGGGCGCCACATCACTCCAGATCAAGACCGCAATGAGCGGCGTGATGGCAATGCGCATAACGGTCATCCAATTTGGAAGCGAAGCAAGTGTAAACATGAATGCGCCTGCGATCCTCTGCGAAAAGCCTTGTTTATAGTCTAGCCCTTTGAGGCGGTTCAGGTGAACCATCTGGGCTATCTAGGAGCCACTATAGAACCAATCATAGATTTGTTGAGCATATTTTTTTGAAATTCCTTCAACCGCTTCTAAATCGGTAAGACCAGCGGCAGAAACCGCCCGTGCCGAGCCAAAATGTGCCAAAAGTGCCTTTTTGCGCTTTGGCCCAATGCCTGGTACCGCGTCCAATGGATTGGTGAATTCAGTCTTGGTTCGTTTGGCGCGATGCGTGCCGATGGCATAGCGATGTGATTCGTCGCGAAGCCGTTGCAAAAAATGCATGGCTGCGCTGTCGGGTGGAAGGGTAAAGCTGGCACGTCCACGGATATGAAATTGTTCGCGTCCGGCATGCCGGTCAGGCCCTTTTGAAATGGCAACAACGTTAAGATCAACAAGCCCAAGATCGTCAAGTGCTTCATGCACGGCCGATAGCTGGCCAACCCCGCCATCAATCAACAGCAAATCGGGCCAATTGCCCGACTGGCGGTCGGCATCTTCTTTTAATGCGCGTGAAAATCGCCGATGGATAACCTGACGCATCATGGCAAAATCATCACCAATAGCCGTTGCAAATTTGCCTTCATCCTTGATGTTGAAGCGGCGATAGGCGCCCTTTTCAAACCCTTCTGGCCCCGCAACAACCATGCCGCCAACCGCATGTTTGCCTTGGATATGCGAATTGTCATAAATTTCGATTCGTGTTGGTGGTTCACCAAGATCAAGCGCCACTGCCAGTTCGCGCAAAAGGCGGCGTTGTGATGATGCATTGGCAAGATGGCGGGCAAGCGCTTCTTCGGCATTTTTAAGCGCCATCGTTGTGACTTTGCGCCGATTGCCACGAACGGGACAGCTAAGCGTGACCTTATGGCCTGCATTACGGGTCAATGCCTCGGCAAGAAGGCGGTGATCTTCGGGCATTTCGCTAAGCATGATCTCGGCAGGTGGTTCTTTATCTTCATAAAATTGTCCAATAAAGGCGCCGATCACCTCGTTGGCTGGCGTATCAGAAAGATGCGTCAGAAAATAGGACCGGTTGCCATAATTTGACCCGCCACGAATAAAGAAAATCTGAATGCAACTCCGCTCGCCGCTTCGCGCCGCGGCAATGATATCAGCATCACTAACCGTTGGCAGATTGATGTCCTGATTGGCCTGAATGCCGGTCAAGGCGCGAATGCGGTTGCGCCAGATGGCGGCTGTTTCAAATTCCAGTGTTTCTGCCGCAGCATGCATGCGGGCTGCATATTCGCGTTGCACATTGGCTGATTCGCCATTTAAAAACCGGCGGGCTTGGGCCATTTGCTTGGCATAATCTTCGCGGGTGACAAGCCCGACACAAGGCCCAGAGCAACGTTTGATTTGATATTGCAAACAGGGGCGCGTGCGGCCTGCAAACACATTGTCAGAACAGGTGCGCAGCATAAAGGCGCGGGCAAGGTCGGCCACCGTGCGATTAACCGATCCGGCTGATGCAAACGGCCCGAAATAATCGCCTTTGCGGTTTTTCCGGCCACGGTGTTTGGTTAATTGGCCAAATTCATGATCGTCGGTTAGCAGGATTTGCGGTAGGCTTTTGTCATCACGAAGCAGGATATTATATCGTGGCTGCATTTTCTTGATCAGATTTGACTCAAGAAGCAGCGCTTCGATTTCAGATTTTGTGACAATCACTTCTAATTTTTTGGTTTCACCAACCATGCGCATGATCCGATTGGACAGGCGGTTTGGCTGGGTATAGTTTGTTACGCGGCGAACAAGATTGCGGGCCTTGCCAACATAAAGCACCTCACCAGCCGCATTTTGCATCCGGTAAACCCCGGGCTGACTTGGCAAAGTCTTAAGCTCGGTCTTTAAATAGGCAATACCGCGTTTCAAATTTGGCGGCATGTTCGGTGTATCTTCCACTTTATGTCTCACCTATTTGGGTTTGGCTGCGGTCTTGGCTTTGGTCGCTGGGCTTGTGATTGCCGAAGTTTTGACGGCGGTTCGGGGCGCGACATGACGACATAAACATTATAAAAAATTTCCCAAGCAAAGTCATTGCTGCAGTCGGGGGAGAGGCGATTTTCAATCAATACCGATGATCCTTTGCCGCGATTGATCTATGACCGGTTGATGATATATGCCCGAATACAAGGGTGTGGTTCCAATCTAGCCGCATTAATTTGGAATTTGCGAATCAGCTAGATTTCGTCTTCGAAAATGGTAAGAATTGTTTTCCCCGATTGCTGTGGATAAACCTGTGGAAAAACCCCTAAAATTTTTTATGGTGTACTGTTTTTCTACGAAAAATTACCCTTTGCCTAAAAAATAGGCATAAAATTAAAATACAATAAATACAATTAGTTAATATATTTCAAGGGCAAAAAGACGTTCGATCAGCGTAAATTTTCAAGCAAGTGAACCGAATCATGGCATTTTTGCAGAACTTGTGCAAAACCGTTGATGGTTAGCCGCAGTTTTGCTGTGATTTTTGCAAGTGGCGCAAAGTGGTGTGACAGGCTGGCTGCTTGGCTTTTGTCAGCCTTACCGCCGTCGTCCACGCTTTTTAATTGGCGCGCCGGGGGTGCCAGCAGGAAACCCATGCTTTTCTGCAATGGCGGAAGGAACCCCGGGTTCAAACAGGCCAAGCTGGGCCGCTTCCATACGGCGAATTTCATCGCGCAATCTTGCCGCTTCTTCAAATTCCAGATTGGCGGCGGCGGCTTTCATATTGGTTTCAAGATCAGCGAGTACCGTTTTGAAATTGCTGCCGATCAGATCGCCTGATTTGGCACCAGCCTGTGGCGTCAGATGATCGCCACGTTCATAGACTGAATCCAGAACATCAGCGATTTCTTTGCGAACCGACTCAGGCGTAATGCCATGGGCTTTGTTATAGGCTGTTTGGCGTTCGCGGCGCCGGTTGGTTTCATCCAGCGCATATTGCATTGAATCCGTGACGCGGTCGCCATAGAGAATAACACGGCCATCAAGATTTCGCGCGGCGCGTCCGATGGTCTGGATAAGCGATGTTCGAGACCGAAGATAGCCTTCCTTATCAGCGTCCAGAATGCCGACAAGTGAACATTCGGGAATATCAAGCCCCTCACGAAGCAGGTTAATGCCGATCAGCACATCAAACACACCGAGGCGCAGATCGCGCATGATTTCGATCCGTTCCAGCGTATCTATATCTGAATGGAGATAGCGGACGCGCAACCCTGACTCATACATATATTCGGACAAAGCTTCGGCCATTTTTTTCGTCAGGGTCGTGATAAGCGCACGCTGGCCCTTGGCGGCAACGTCGCGGCATTCGGCAATGATATCATCAACCTGATTGACCGTTGGCCGGACAATACAATTTGGATCAATCAACCCTGTTGGCCGCACCACCTGTTCGCTAAAGACACCGCCAGTTCTTTCTAGTTCCCATTTGCCCGGGGTGGCCGAAACAAAAATGGTTTGTGGCCGGAATCCTTCCCATTCTTCAAATTTCAAGGGCCGGTTATCAAGGCATGATGGCAGCCGAAAGCCATAATTTGACAAGGTGGATTTGCGCGCAAAATCGCCTTTATACATGGCGCCAAGCTGGGGGACGGTGACATGGCTTTCATCAATAATCAAAAGTGCATTTTCCGGCAGATATTCAAACAGCGTTGGTGGTGGCTCGCCTGGCCCACGTCCGGAAAGATAGCGCGAATAATTTTCAATACCGGCACAAGCGCCAGTCGCCTCGATCATCTCAACATCAAATTGTGTCCGCTGTTCGATGCGCTGGGCTTCAAGAAGCTGATTATTGGCGGTGAATTCGGCAATACGGCCCTTGAGTTCCTGTTTTATCTGCTTGCAGGCCTGCTGCAAGGTTGGCCGCGGCGTCACATAATGCGAATTGGCAAAGATCGTGATGCTATCCAGGCTTGCATTTTTGGAACCGGTCAGCGGATCAAATTCAAAAATCGCTTCGATTTCATCGCCAAAAAGCGAAATGCGCCATGCGCGATCTTCAAGGTGCGCCGGAAATAATTCAACCGAGTCACCGCGAACCCGAAATGCGCCACGCACAAAATTTGTATCATTGCGGCGATATTGAAGCTCGGTCAGCTGGCGCAGCAAATCTTGCCGTGAAACAGTTTCACCTGCAGTGAGTTTCATCGTCATGCTGGAATAGGTCTCAACCGAACCGATACCATAGATGCAAGATACTGAAGCAACAATGATGACGTCGTCCCGTTCAAGAAGCGCGCGGGTCGCTGAATGGCGCATACGGTCAATCTGTTCATTGATTGACGATTCTTTTTCGATATAGGTATCGGATCGAGGCACATAGGCCTCGGGCTGGTAATAATCATAATAGGAAACGAAATATTCGACCGCATTATTGGGAAATAGCGACCGCATCTCGCCATATAGCTGGGCTGCCAGTGTTTTGTTTGGCGCCAGAATAAGCGTTGGCCGCTTGATCTGCTGGATGACATGCGCGGCGGTAAAGGTTTTGCCTGATCCTGTCACCCCAAGCAGCACTTGGTCGCGTTCGCCGGTTTGAATGCCTTCGATCAATTCGGCAATCGCGGTTGGCTGATCACCAGCCGGTTTAAATTCTGACGTTAGGTCAAAATTTGCTGGGCCGCTTGATCGGGTGATGATTAGCTTGTCGTTGCTGGTTTCGGTCATGCCTCTAAGATAGGCATGTTCGCCCAAAGAAGAAAGGGGGCGTGGCGAAAAGCACTTGTCCCAGACCACAAAGCACCCCATAAATTTGAAAGGGAAAAGGAGACTGGATCAATGGGCCTTATTTCGGACAGGCTAAACCGCATCGCGCCATCACCAACAGTGTCGATTACCGACATGGCATTGAATATGAAAGCGGCAGGCCGCAAGGTGATTGGCCTTGCTGCTGGCGAGCCCGATTTTGATACGCCGCAGCATATCAAGGATGCTGCGATTGCGGCGATGAAGGCAGGCAAAACAAAATATACGCAAGTTGATGGTATTCCCGAATTGAAGGAAGCGATCTGCCGGAAATTTGCGCGTGAAAACAATGTTGCCTGTACGCCTGATATGATTACGGTTAGCACTGGCGGCAAGCAGGTTTTGTTTAATGCGTTGATGGCCAGTTTGAACCCTAGCGATGAAGTGATTATTCCAACACCCTATTGGGTTAGCTTTGCTGGTATTGTCGAAATTTGCGAGGCAAAGCCAGTCTTTGTAAAGGGAAGCGGTGCTAACCCCATGAAGATTAGCGCCGAAGATCTGGAAGCGGTCATTACGCCGAATAGTAAATGGCTTATCCTTAACAGCCCATCAAACCCTGGCGGGGTTGGCTATGATGCAAATGACTTGCTGGCTTTTGCCGCGGTCATGCGCCGCCATCCGCAATTGCATTTGATTAGTGACGATATCTATGAACATCTGGTCTATGACGATTTCCAATTTGCGACGATGGCAACGATTGCGCCGGATCTGCAAGATCGTATTCTAACCGTCAATGGCGTGTCGAAATCCTATTGCATGACAGGCTGGCGCATTGGATATGGCAGCGGGCCAGTGCCGTTGATCAAAGCCATGGCAAAGGTGCAATCGCAATCAACATCAAGTCCGAATTCAATGGCGCAATATGCTGCCATTGCTGCGCTTGACGGGCCGTTGGATTTCATGGCTGAAAACCGCGCTGCTTTTGCCCGTCGCCGCCAGCTTGTTTGCACTGCGCTGAACGATATTGACGGGATTGATTGCCCGCTTCCCGATGGGGCCTTTTATGTGTATCCCTCGATTGCCAAATTGATTGGCAAAAAGCGGCCAGATGGCAAAATCATCGAAAGCGACAGTGATTTTGTCAGCTATCTTCTTGCGGCGGGTGAAGTGGCGGTGGTGCCGGGCGTTGCCTTTGGTCTGTCGCCCTATTTCAGAATCTCTTATGCCGCGGCTGATGATGTTTTGGCCGATGCGATGCAAAGAATTGCCAAAGTAACCGCCAGCCTGACGTAAAAATCTGATATTGCAGCAGACATAATTGCGCAGGTTTTATGCCGCATATTTGCCATATTAAACCATTACAAATGAAGATCACCAACGCCGTGTCGCTGAAGGAGATGGTCAATGCTGATCAAAAAACGCCCAAGCTGGGCAATGGCTGAAGCAGATGCAACATCTGAACATATTTACCTAAACCGCCGCGAATGGCTTCGCGCTGCAGGCTTTGCCGGTCTTGGACTGACAACGGCCTTGACTGGTGTTGGCGGGTTTGCCGCTGCCGCGGCAGCTGCCATCGAGGGCTATCCAGCGCCGCGTAATATGGCCTATCGGCTAGATCGTGATATCACGCCCGAAGATGATGCAACCACCTATACGAATTTTTACGAATTTGGATCATCAAAGAATATCCGTAAACGCGCGCAAAAGCTGGTTACCGATCCGTGGATGGTTACAATTGATGGTCTGGTTGAAACTGAAATGCAGCTTGATGCCGAAGATCTGATCGCCAAGATAGGTGGGCTTGAGGAACGACTTTACCGGCATCGCTGTGTTGAGGCATGGGCGATGGCCGTGCCGTGGAGTGGGGTGCCATTGGCCAATTTGGTCAAGCTGGCAAATCCAAAGCCCGAAGCCAAATATTTGCAGATGGAAACCTTTCTTGATCCATCAATTGCCCCCGGACAAAAGCAAAGCTGGTATCCATGGCCCTATGTTGAGGGGCTGACCCTTGCCGAAGCCACAAATGAACTGGCCTTTCTGGCGACGGGCATTTATGGCAAGCCAATGCCAGCTCAGAACGGCGCGCCAATCCGGTTGGTAGCACCGTGGAAATATGGGTTTAAATCGGTCAAATCGATCACGCGTTTCACCTTTACCGATCAACAGCCCGTGTCTTTTTGGGAACAGTTAAATGCGCGTGAATATGGATTTTGGGCGAATGTGAATCCCGAAGTGCCGCATCCGCGTTGGTCGCAAGAAACCGAGCGGCTGCTTGGCAGTAATAAGAATGTAAAAACGCAAATCTATAACGGATATGCCGAACAGGTTGCCGGTCTTTATGACGGTATGTTCCCCAATGATAACCGCAAATTATTTCACTAATCTGCATTGGCTCCGCTGGCGGTAATCTAGCGGTCCAGTCGTGCCAAAACTGATTTTACAATTGCGGGCATTTCAAAAAGCGGGGCAAAGCCTTTTTGCGGAAGATGATCGCGTAATGGCGCAATATGCCCCGCGGTCATCATCGCATCATGAAATGCGCCAATCCGGCCGGTTTCGCTTTGCCATTCGGCAATGAGAATTGGCAGGCCGGTGACCGTCGCCTCAGATATCATATTGACCGAATCAGATGTAACAATCACCGCATCAACCAGCCCCAAAATTCCCGGATAGGGGTTGTTTTCGGCCTGATCCATAACCGCATAGGGCAATGGCCCCAGCGCGGCAGTGAGATGGGCGACAAGATTGGCAGGCGTTCGCCGTGACGGGATTAGGGCAAGGCTGGCACCTGTTTTGGTGGCAAAATCGGCAAGTCTTTTCGCCATATCCTTTGCCATTATCGCCGAAATGCCATAGCGCCGGTTGGCCCCACCAAGCAGAACCGCCACCCGCGGCGCGGGAAGACCAGTCCATTTATCGCCAAGCTGATTTGCTGCATCGGCGATCTTGGACTTATCAAGACGGTTTAGCGATGCCATGCTTGTCAGGACATTCGGGCCGCGTGCCGGATCATGCTGTGGCACGATCAAAATATCAAAATAATGTGGTGGTAGACGCGGATCTTGAATATGGATTGTGCGCGTGCCAGCCCCATTCGCTTTTGACAGATGGTTTAGGGCAATTGATGTTCCCGCCATGCGTCGACCACAAGTGATAATGACTGCCGGTTTATCCTGGTTTAGGCGCGTTGCAATCGACCCAAGCAATGAAGATAGCAAGGCTTTTGGCAAGAAAGGGACAAGGCGCGGCAGGTGCCGGAGCCAGCAAGATGGTGTTATGATGATGTCGGCAAGGCTGGTCTGGTTTGTTATGTTGGCGCCGACCAACGCATCGCCAAGCGCAATGGCCTGTAACCGCATGCCTGCCGTGCCATCGCTAACCACCCAAATCTGGGAATTTGCACCGTTGATTTTGGTGTTTTTGCCCGAAGGGGTCAAAGGGGTGCATGCGGGCAAAGCGTTGTCTCCATCTTGGTCAGCTTGATAACTATAAGTAACTTGGGCGCGGTCTTCAGGCAATAATATTACGCAATAGCGCTTGTCGAATGATGTGTGGCGCGTCTATTATGCAGGTCTTAACGTAACGCTTTATCACTGCTGGCGCTGTATTTATGGCTGAAAAAATCAAACTGGACTCGGTTGATCGACAGATTTTGCGTGATTTGCAAGATCATGGGCGCATGACGAATGTCGATCTTGCCAAAAATGCCGGTATTTCGGCGCCGCCATGTCTTCGGCGGGTCCGCGCATTGGAAGATGCCGGTATAATCAAAGGCTATCATGCCGATATTGATTCGGATGCGCTTGGCTATAGCGTTCAGGTGTTTGCCTTTGTTGGTTTGACCAGCCAGGCTGAAACCGATTTGCAGGATTTTGAAACGCTGGTATCGACATGGCCGCAAGTGCGCGAATGCCATATGCTGATGGGCGAGACTGATTTTCTATTGAAAATAGTTGCCCATGATTGGGATGATTTCCAGAAATTCCTGACAGGCCATCTGACACCAGCAAAAAATGTCAGCCATGTGAAAACCGCCCTGTCGATCCGGTCGGCAAAACAGCTTGTTGGCGTGCCAATCAACCAAAGCTAGCGAACTGCCGGATCGGTTCATCGGCATGCCTTTGAAACGATAAGGTAAGTCAAAAAGAGCTGGCCAGACTGTGGCTATCGGTGCCTTGTGGTTTGGCTAGACCTTGGTGATGTCAAACAGGGCGATCGACAATATCTCATAAGATCGCACGCCGCCTGGGGTTTGCACCTCAACTGAGTCGCCAACACTTTTGCCAATGACCGCACGGGCAACAGGTGATGATGTTGAAATCATGCGCTTGGAAATATCGGTCTCGTAAGGCCCGACAATGTGATACAGCGATTCTTCGTCGGTTTCTTCGTCAACAACCCCGACACTTGTGCCAAAGGTCACTTTTTCACCATTTAATTTTTCCGCATCGATAACTTCGGCACGGCTTGTCACATCTTCAAGCTCGGAAATGCGACCTTCAATGAATGACTGTTTTTCACGCGCGGCGTGATATTCGGCATTTTCTGACAAGTCCCCATGTTCGCGGGCAACGGCAATGGCATTAATCACGGCCTGACGTTCAGTGCCTTTCAGATGCGCAAGCTCTTCTTTAATGACATTCAGCCCTTGTGGGGTGAAAGGTATTTTTTCCATCGTTTTAATAATCCATTTACGCGGGCCGCAAAGCGGCGTTACCCAATAGTATTACGGTAGGTTAACGGTTAACGCTTAATATCTGCAAGATAATCCTGCAACGTGCGGACACCAAGCTGTCCCTGACGGAGGGCGCGAATTGCCTCAGCCGCTGCGCGGCTTCCTGAAACCGTTGTGTAATAGGGAATTTTATTGGTAAGAGCGTTATGCCGAAGCGAGAAAGAATCCTTAATCGCCCCAGCACCCTTGGCGGTGTTGAAAACAAGTTGGATCTCGCCAGACAGCATCGCGTCAACCGCATGCGGCCTACCTTCCATGACTTTGTTGATCCGTGTTGCTGGAACACCAGCCGCATTCAAGGCATCGGTGGTGCCGCCTGTCGCCAGAATCTTAAAGCCATCTTCGACAAGATTGCGACAAATTTCGACAAAGGCTTGTTTGTCTTCATCCTTGACCGAAATAAAGACAGTACCCGATAGCGGCAGATCAACACCGGCACCTTGCTGGCTTTTGGAAAATGCCGCGCCAAAGCTGCGGTCAATGCCCATGACTTCGCCAGTCGATTTCATCTCAGGGCCAAGGAACACATCGACACCGGGGAATCGTGCAAATGGGAAGACCGCTTCTTTGACAGCAACATGCGGCAAATCAAGATCCTTGAGATGAAAGCTTGCCAGCTTTTCACCAGCCATGACGCGTGACGCGATTTTGGCAAGGGGAACGCCGGTGGTTTTCGCCACAAACGGCACAGTGCGGCTGCCCCGCGGATTAACTTCGAGAAGATAGATTTTATCTTCACGGATGGCGAATTGGATATTCATCAATCCGACAACATTCAAGGCAAAGGCAAGTTCTGAGGTTTGGCGGCGAATTTCGGCAAGAATATCGTCAGATAAATGCTGTGGCGGTAATGAACAGGCCGAATCACCGGAATGAATGCCAGCTTCTTCGATATGTTCCATGATGCCACCAATATAGACATCAGTACCATCGCATAGCGCATCAACATCAACTTCGATGGCATTATTGAGAAAGCGGTCAATCAAGACAGGGTTGCTTCCCGATACAACAACGGCATCACGCATATAGCGTTCAAGATCGGCAATTTGGTGAACGACTTCCATCGCCCGCCCACCAAGAACATAGGATGGCCGGATCACAACCGGCAGGCCAATACGGTCAACGATCGCACGTGCTTCTTCGGCGGAATGGGCGATGCCATTTTCGGGCTGCAACAGATCCAGCTTTTGCAATAGTTTTTGAAAGCGTTCGCGATCTTCAGCAAGATCGATTGCATCTGGGCTGGTGCCAAGGATGGGAATGCCCTCGGCTTCCAAGGCGGCGGCGATTTTCAGTGGGGTTTGCCCACCAAGCTGGACGATGACGCCGCGCAGATCGCCATTTTCGGCTTCGCGCTTGATAACCGAAATCACATCTTCGTCGGTCAAAGGCTCAAAATACAGCCGGTCGGACGTGTCATAATCGGTTGAAACCGTTTCCGGATTACAATTGATCATGATGGTTTCATAGCCAGCTTCGGACAACGCATAGCAAGCATGGACACAGCAATAGTCAAATTCGATTCCCTGGCCAATGCGGTTTGGCCCGCCACCAAGGATGACAATTTTTTTCCGGTCACTCGGATCAGACTCACATTCGGCCTGATCGGTGACTTCATAGGTTGAATACATATAGGCCGTATCAGATGCGAATTCGGCAGCGCAAGTATCGATCCGTTTATAGACGGGTTTGACCCCTGCGGTTACGCGCATCGCGCGAACGGTGGCATCATCAAGATTGGCAAGCTCGGCAAGGCGGCTATCGGCAAAGCCAAGCGATTTTAGATGGCGAAGCGATACGGCATCATCAGGCAAGCCGTTATCAATAACGGCATTTTCAGCATCAATGATGGCCGCAATCCGTTCCAGAAACCAGATATCCCAGCTTGTTGCGCTATGCACTTCAGCAATTGACATGCCGCTTCGCAGCGCCATCGCAATGCGCAAAATCCGGTTTGGAACCAGCTCGCCAAGCCAGCCGCGAAGCGGATCTTCGCCAAGTGCGCTATCAGGCGCAGGCATATCGACATTATTCAGACCTGTTAGACCAATTTCCATCGACCGAAGCGCTTTTTGCAGGCTTTCCTCAAATGACCGACCAACCGCCATGGCCTCACCAACCGATTTCATCGAGGTCGATAGATTTTGTTCGGCACCGGCAAATTTTTCAAAGGTAAAGCGCGGGATTTTGGTCACGACATAATCAATGGTTGGCTCGAAACTGGCCGGTGTGACGCCGGTGATGTCATTGACCAGCTCGTCAAGCCGATAGCCAACAGCCAATTTGGCAGCAACTTTGGCAATTGGAAAGCCAGTTGCCTTTGAGGCAAGCGCTGACGAGCGGCTGACGCGTGGGTTCATCTCGATCACAATGACACGGCCGGTATTTGGGCAAACGGCAAATTGCACATTCGACCCGCCAGTATCGACGCCAATTTCACGAAGCACCGCCAATGACGCATCGCGAAGCACCTGATATTCCTTGTCGGTCAGGGTCAGGGCAGGGGCAACGGTAACTGAATCGCCTGTATGGACACCCATCGGATCAATATTTTCGATCGAACAGATGATGATGCAATTGTCGGTCGTGTCGCGCACAACCTCCATCTCGAATTCTTTCCAGCCAAGAAGTGATTCTTCGATCAGCACTTCTGAAACGGGCGACAGGCGAAGACCATTGCCAACGATGGTTTCGAATTCGGCGCGGTTATAGGCAACGCCGCCACCTTCACCGCCAAGGGTGAAAGAGGGGCGGATAATCGCTGGCAAACCAACCTTATCAAGGGCAGTCAACGCATCGGCAAAATTACTGACAGTGCTGGCGCGGGCGCATTCAAGCCCGATCCGTTCCATCGCCAGACGGAATAATTCGCGATCTTCGGCCATTTCGATTGAGGCGGTTCGTGCGCCAATCATTTCGACGCCGTATTTTTCCAAAGTGCCATCATTATAAAGCGAAAGCGCGGTATTCAGCGCGGTTTGGCCGCCCATTGTTGGCAATAGCGCGTCAGGGCGCTCGGCTTCGATGATTTTGGCAACGGTGCCGGGGGTGATTGGCTCGATATAGGTGGCATCGGCCATGTCCGGATCAGTCATGATCGTCGCTGGATTGGAATTCACCAGAATGATGCGATATCCATCGGCTTTCAGTGCCTTGCAGGCCTGTGCGCCAGAATAGTCGAATTCGCAGGCCTGCCCGATAATAATGGGGCCGGCGCCGATGATGAGAATAGATTTGATATCGTTACGGCGCGGCATATCTTAAGCTCTCGTTTTTTCCATCAGGTCGGTAAATCGTTCAAATAGATACCGCGAATCATGGGGTCCAGGTGATGATTCGGGGTGATATTGAACACAAAAGGCAGGTTTGCTGGTGTGGCGCAGCCCTTCAACAGATTGGTCAAATAGCGAAATATGCGACACTTCCAATTCGGCAGGCAGGCTGTCCGGATCGACCACAAAGCCATGATTCTGGCTGGTGATCTCGATCTTGCCAGTGGCAAGGTCTTTGACCGGATGATTGGCGCCGCGATGACCACGATCCATTTTGTGGGTTTTGGCACCAAGCGCCAAGGCCATGAGCTGATGGCCGATACAAATGCCAAAAACGGGCATATTTTGGTCGATCAGCTTGGCGATCTGCGGGCCAGCATAAGCGGCGGTTGCGGCCGGGTCACCGGGGCCATTCGATAAAAATACCCCGTCTGGCTGCAAAGCCATGATTTCGTCCGCCGTGGCCTGGGCAGGCACAACATGAACCGCGCAGCCGGCATCTTCAAGACTGCGCAGAATATTGTGTTTGCAGCCAAAATCCATGGCCACAACTTTATATTTAGATGGTGTTTCAAGATGGCTGGATTTGTCCATCTGCCAGCTTCCCTGACGCCAGTCATGGGCGTTGTCGCAGGTGACATCAATCGCAAGATCCATGTTTTTCAGACCCGGCCATGCGGCGGCCTGTGCCTTTAGCGCGTCAATATCAATATTGCCATCAGGCGTATGACACAAGGCGCCGCGCGGCGCGCCAAGATCGCGAATGCGGCGGGTCAGGGCGCGCGTATCAATGCCGCTGATGCCTGGCAAATTATAGGTTTTCAGCCAGCTATCCAGATCACTTGTCGCCCGCCAGCTTGCCGGATTCGTGACGGCTTGGCGAACGATCAATCCCAAGGCTGCCGGGGTGGCGGTCTCGAAATCCTGATCATTGGCGCCAACATTGCCAATATGCGGGAAGGTGAAGGTAATGATCTGCCCAGCATAGGATGGATCGGTTAGGATTTCCTGATAGCCAGTCATTGATGTATTGAAACATATTTCGCCGACATTGGTGGTGGCGGCACCGAATCCATAGCCGGTGAAGACAGATCCATCTTCAAGAACGAGGGCTGCTGTCGGATTGTCCCGATTGGCGCGAAGCGCAGCAAAATACTGGCCAGACTTGATTTTCTGCCCCATTTGATCCCATATCCTATTATAAGAAACCCGTTAGCAAACCAACGTTTGCCAAACGGCTGTTGTCTTACCCGAGCAGACGCCATTGGTCAAGCCAAAGCAGGAGGGCTTGCGGCAATTGCTTTAGTCGCGTAAAAGCGCGTCGGCCGGTTGGGGCGATACCTTCATTGGGTTCATAAAGGATTACACTCTCATGCGCGAAAATATTGCAGCAGCAATGAAGCAGGCATTAAAGGATAAGGATCAAGCGGCTTTAGGCACAATGCGGCTTATTATGGCTGCCTTGAAAGATCGTGACATCGCTGCAAGAGGCAATGGCAATCCCGATGGCATCAGCGATGACGATATCCTTGGTCTGTTACAGACGATGATCAAGCAGCGTACCGAATCAGCAAAAATGTATAATGATGGGGGGCGACCAGAGCTGGCCGCCGCTGAAGAGGCCGAAATTGCCATCATCAAAGGATTTTTGCCAGCCCAGCTGAGTGATGATGAAATGACGGCAGCAATTGCTGCTGCCATCGAACAGACAAGCGCCGCTTCGGTCAAAGATATGGGGCAGGTAATGGGCTTTTTGAAAAGCAATTACGCTGGCCAAATGGATTTTTCGGCCGCCAGCCAGGCGGTCAAGACGGCCCTAATGGGAAAAGGCTGAGCAGTCTTTTCAGCATGCCGAATGCGCCCATTATTCATTGTGGTTTTGCTGCATTTTGATCATGTCTGCCTGATGTCAAATTGATCATTCTTGCCCAAATTTGGTGGTTTTGGCCCTCAATTTTGTGATATCGGTAATGATGGTTACTGGATGATAGTGGCCCCATCACTGGAACCTCTTTAGCTGACCAGCCAAGCGGAGCTTTGAATTATGGCGGTGCCGCCCGAATTTATCGAAGATCTTCGCCAACGCGTGCCATTGTCTGATGTTGTTGGGCGGCGGGTAAAACTGATTCGCAAAGGCCGCCGCCATAGCGGTTTATGCCCGTTTCATGCGGAAAAAACCCCGTCCTTTTCGGTTGTTGATGATGATGGGTTTTACCATTGCTTTGGATGCGGCGTTCATGGTGATGCGATTTCGTTTCTTCGTGAAATGGACGGTTTGGAATTTATGGAGGCGGTTGAGCGCCTTGCCGAAATGGCCGGATTGGCCGTGCCACGCACTGCACCACAAGACCCAGCCGCATCACGTCAGCGAAAAGCCGCGCTTGATATTCTGGAAGAGACGACCTTGTTTTTCGAAGCAGCATTGCGGCGTGATGATGGCCGTGACGCAACCCGCTATTTAAAACAGCGTGGGCTTGATTCGGCGATTGTGAAAACCTTTCGGATTGGTTATTCGCCGCGAATGGGTCTTCGCGCTGCGCTAAAGGATAAGGGCTTTTCCGATGAGGATATGCTTGCCGCTGGTGTGATCCGCAAATCGGATCGTGATGGCAGCCTGTATGATTATTTTCGTGACCGCGTCATGTTTCCGATTGAAAACAGGCAAGGCAAGGTCATTGCTTTTGGTGCACGAGCGCTTGGCGACGCCCAGCCAAAATATCTGAATTCGGGCGAGGGGCCGACTTTTTCGAAAAAAGCCGTTCTTTATGGATGGGTTCAAGCCCGTGAGGGGCTTCGCCGGAACCTGCCGCTTGTCGTTGCTGAAGGCTATATGGATGTGATTGCAATTCACCGTAGCGGCGCCGCAGCGGCGGTGGCACCGCTTGGCACGGCCTTGACGCCCGAACAGATTGCGCTGTTGTGGAAATTGCATGATGAGCCGGTTCTATGTTTTGACGGTGATGCTGCTGGGCAGCGGGCGCAAACGCGCGCGCTTGAGCGGATTTTACCGCTTTTAGAGCCCGGACGTTCGGCGCGGCTGGCGGTGCTTCCCGAAGGCAAGGACCCAGATGATCTGATTGCGGCAAGCGGGCCTGAAGGGTTTCGCAAAGTGATTGGCACGGCGCGGTCGCTTGTTGATAGCCTGTGGGAACAGATTCAGGCTGAATTTGATATTCGCCAACCCGAGGCGCGGGCGCAATTCTGGCAGGCGGTTCGCGGTCATGTGCGCAGCATTGGCAATAACCAGGTACGAAGCGCCTATGGTGATGAAATCGAGAGCCGAATCGCCGCAATGCGTAATCAAATTCGCGGCATATCGTCAATGGTGGCGCCGCGGCGTGCGTCTCGGCCGCAAACAGGGCTGATTAATCGGCATCGTGCGGTTGTGGCGCTATTATTGGCGCATCCATCCTTGGTTTCTGCCAATTTTGAGGCGTTGTCGATGCTCGATTCGGGCGATCAATCACTCGAAAGCCTGAAAAAAGCACTTATTGACGCGGTAATCCGCGATCCAGACCTTGACGCAGCAGCGATAAACTATCATCTACAAGGATTGAATTTAGGTGATGTATTGGCGGCGGTGACGGGGGATGACATGAAAGCCAGACTGCCATTTGATCCGAGCAGATTGTCAAATGACAAAGCCGCGATACATCTAGATGAATTACTTCAACTTGTCGGCGGTAAGTCCGGATTGTTTTCGCAGGCCGGCGCCCCCAAAAAATAGATAATACCGGGCCTTTGCCCACAGGCTTTGCCAAAACGGCAGGCAAATGACATTTGATGCAACAACACCGGATCAAGCGCATTCGGTTGCGTGCACAGCCGGACAGGAACATGAGCAACAAAATGGCCAGTAAAGCAAAAAAACAAGCCGAACCTGATCAGAATACGCCAGAGGCAGCCGAAGCGGCCGGCCTTGACGCTGCCCAGCAAACCATCAAAACCTTGATGAAGCTTGGCAAGGAACGCGGTTTTGTTACCCATGACGAGCTTAATGCGGCGCTTCCTGCCGAAGATTATACATCCGAACAAATTGATGATGTGATGTCATCCTTGAGCGAGATGGGCGTATCGGTTGTTGATAGCGCCGAAAGCGATAATGACGAAGACGCAACCGAAGAAGGCCGCGCGGCAGGCAATCTATCCGATAGTGATGTATCGGGTACCGATGATCCGGTGCGGATGTATCTTCGCGAAATGGGCAGTGTCGAGCTATTGTCGCGCGAGGGCGAAATTGCCATTGCCAAACGGATCGAAGCTGGCCGTGAAATGATGATCGGTGGCATTTGTGAATCGCCATTGACCATTCGCGCATTGATGCATTGGCGCGATCAGATTGCCGATGGCGTTGTCCCACTTCGCGATATCATCGATCTTGAAGCCACCTATGCCAAAATCAATGGCAACCCGCTGATCGACCAGAATACCGTCAACCCGCTTGGCGATGAAATCCCGGATGATGATCTCGAGGATGATGAAGTCGAAGAAGAAGAGGTTGAAGACGAAGAAGAAGATGATGATGAGGATGATGAAAGCGGGGATAGCGATACCGACACATCAACCCGTGATTCACATAATGACAATGATGAAAACGACGATTTGAACCTATCGCTTGCTGCGCTAGAAGATGCAGTTCGTGACGATGTGATGGCGCTTCTTGATGACGTTGGCACGACCTATAAGGCTTTTGTCAAAAGCCAGGATCGTCGCCTTGCCCGTATGGCCAAGGAACAGCCGCTTGTCGCAAAAAGTGAAACGGCGCATTTCGAGATTAAGGTCAAGCTGTGCGAATTGATGGAAGGGGTGATTTTCAACCCGAACCGGATTGAAGCCCTAAGCGAGCAAGTCTTTACCTTGAACCGGCATGTTACCCAGATTGAAGGCCGCCTGATGCGCCTTGCCACTGATAATGGCGTGACCCGCGTTCAGATGATTGACGCATGGAACGGCCGCGAGGTTTGTGAAGATTGGCCCGGCGCCGGCTATAACAACAAGGCTTGGAAAAAGCTGTTGGCCAATTGTGCTGATGAAATTGCTGAACTGCGCGACAAAATCAAGCTTGTCGTTGATGATATCGGTCTGTCGGTTCCCGAATTCCGCGAAGTGATCCAGACCATCCAGCGTGGCCAGCGTGAAGCCGCGCGCGCCAAACGCGAAATGGTCGAAGCCAATTTGCGGCTGGTGATTTCGATTGCCAAGAAATACACCAATCGCGGCCTGCAATTCCTTGATCTTATTCAAGAGGGCAATATCGGCCTGATGAAGGCCGTTGATAAATTTGAATATCGGCGTGGCTATAAATTTTCGACCTATGCAACATGGTGGATCCGGCAGGCCATTACGCGCTCGATTGCCGATCAGGCCCGCACGATCCGGATTCCGGTTCACATGATCGAAACAATCAATAAGCTGGTTCGGACATCGCGCCAGATGCTTCATGAAATTGGCCGCGAGCCAACACCAGAAGAGCTTGCCGAAAAACTGTCAATGCCGATTGATAAAGTGCGCAAGGTGTTGAAGATTGCAAAAGAGCCGATCAGCCTTGAGACCCCAATTGGTGACGAAGAAGATAGTCATCTTGGTGATTTCATCGAAGATAAGAATGCCGTGCAGCCGCTTGACGCTGCCATCCATGCTAATTTGCGCGAAACCACAACGCGGGTTCTGGCCAGTCTGACGGCGCGTGAAGAACGCGTCTTGCGCATGCGGTTTGGCATTGGCATGAATACTGATCACACGCTGGAAGAAGTCGGCCAGCAATTTAGCGTGACGCGCGAACGTATCCGGCAAATTGAGGCCAAGGCACTTCGCAAGCTAAAGCATCCGTCACGGTCGCGTAAATTGCGTAGCTTTCTCGAAAGCTAGGTTCATGCGGCATGCCCTGATGGGGCGCGCCGTGCATATATCTGTTGCGGAGATAGGGGCTGGCTTTATCGCTTGTCATTGACCCGCCAAAGGGTGGGGCCTGTAGTTCAATTGGTTAGAACCCACGGCTCATAACCGTGTTGTTGCAGGTTCGAGTCCTGCCGGGCCCACCAACCCTTGCTTCTAAGCACCCAGCCATCGACCGCCAATGAGCGTAAGTCAAAACTTGCGAGGGGTACTGATGCGTGGCTTGATGTATCCAAGCCGGCGGGATGATTGATTTTCGTTCGTTCGTTACTTCATTCACAAAATCTATCTCACTCACCCTATGGCAGCTTGTTTGGCTGCCCCCTGTCATGTCGGGCTTGGTGTGCTCGTCTGGCGCATCAGGGGGTGCAGAATCGGTTAGTTCCATGTCCATTTGCGACTCCTGTGAAGGCGCTGCTTAGGTAAGGAAATAAAGAAAAAGCTAATATAAAACAGCTAGTTGAGTTGGGTATTTTCGAAAGAACGGATTGCGGCTGGTGCTGGCCTCTGGTAAAATGGTGGGCATGAAACAGAAGCCTGACATCCAAGAAACGAAGGCACTTATCAAAGGCCTTCCCACATGGCACCTTACCGGTGTCACTGATGCGGCTGTGCCTGCGATCAGGGATACTGGCTTTTGGGTGCATTATCGCTCGTTCGGGCTGGATGGCTGGTATATCGCCGCACCAAATGCCGTATTGCCTCATTTTAAGGCGACGCTGGCCAAACAAGGCGTGGGCGTTGAGGCGGTGAAAAAGCTGCCAAGAAAATATATTTGGCTTCTGGCTGTACCGCTTCATCTTTATGTGATGTTTGGCTGGATCCTTGCCGCCGCACCGCATATGGGTAAGGTCTGGTTGGCCGTGACGGTAGGGCATGTTTTCTGTATGGCGACCGGTTTTTATACAAGGCGTGTTGTTTATGCTGAGATTTTGGCACCTAAACAAGTTTCGCGCAGTAGCAGTTTTGAGACCAATAAGGGTGATGATACTAGCGATCCGGCATTTGCAAATATTCCTGGAACTGACGCGTGGATGATGTATCCAAGCCTGCGGGATGATTGATTTTCGTTCGTTCGTTACTTCATTCACAAAATCTATCTCACTTACCCTATGGCGGCTTGTTTGGTTGACCCATGCCGCTATTGGTATGCTGGTCTGGAGCGTTACTGTTTGCTGAATCTTAACTATGCCCTTCTTTTTATTTATAAGGGTAGGCAGCCAAAAATTGATGTTTCTGTAAATATTTCTGAAGGAGAATTTTCGAGCTGTCTTGGGTGAGGTCAGCTTGAGGAAAAACAGCGGGTTTTTTTCGGGTTTATCGTCACGGGAGATTTTCATGGATACACCGACAGCAATCAAATGCCATGATGCGATTTGCCTGCATGATCTGTTCATCATGGCACCAGATAAACCATTATTTTGTTTAAAACCTTAATTTAATTAAGCTGTTCCTTATGTTCTGTGCACCTGTCTTTCTGGCGCGTGGCAAAGGAGGCTTTATGACGAAGATAAAAAACCGCCGAATGATTGCAAGGCAGGTGACGTTGGCGCGGCGCGCCTTATGGCTTTTGTCGTTGTTGCTGCCATTTTCGGTCATGCCTGCCGCGGCCAATTCGGTGTCTATGGTTTGTAATGGCCTGTTTGATGTTGAACGGATGCGCGGTGAAATCACGGAAACCGAGACATTTGACGGCTCTGTCTATGTAACGGTTGATCTTGATGGTGGTGATGTGTCGCGCGTGCGCATGGTGCCGATTGAACGAAACCGCCGCATGGAATCACTTGATTTTATCAAAAATATGCCGCCGCCAGCCAATGGTGATATGATTGATTTTACGACAAGTGAAGATGATCTATGGATCAGCAAGATGTCGCAATCAGGGCCTATGGTTTTTGCCGTCAACGGCGATGATCCCTATGTTGAAACACCAACCAATGCGCATGAAATGAATATCCGGCTAAACCGGATTTCGGGTCATGTTCAGGTTGATTGGCATTGGCATGAGGTGCGCGATTATTTGCCGCTTGGTGCCATTCGAAGCATCAAAAAACGCTATAGCGATCATAAATTATTCACCGCTGATTGCGATGTGATGCGCCAGCGTTTGTTTTAGCGGGCAAGAGGTTAGGTTGCGCGACCTTCGGCAGTGGCATAGATAAGCGCTTCGATAAATAAGTCCTTATTTGATGACAATGGCACCAGCTTTATGTCTTCCTCAAGATGAAGATCGATATGGGTGGCGCCGGCGCTTTTGGCGCGCGCTTCGGCAAGCTGTTTTGCCGCAATACGGGCGGTGGCCAGCGCATCTTCAAGGCTGGATTTGTCAATTGGGCCATCGGCAAGATGAATGCGGAATTTTGTTTCGGCAGGCTGGGTAATCGACACCATCACCCGCTGGCGAACCGATCCGGCCGCCGCGCCAACCGCGCCAGCAACATCAGCATGATCAGGAACTGTCAGCGACACACCCACCGTGTTGGCAATTGGTGGGTAATGCGTTGCAGCCGATGCGCCAAGCGCAATTAGATCGGTATTTAGCTTTACCCCAACCGAGACAAGCTGGTCGTTGCTGGCCGGTATTTTGCGAAAGGATTGTGCCAGAAGCGGGTTGCTGGAAACCGCCGCTTCGCCGCCGCCTTCATGCGCCAAGGCCGCATCCATCAAGGCCAAAGCCGACCGCCGATGCAATTCGTCAAGCGTCATTTCGGCAAGATCGAGTGGCGATGCCGCAATTGCAATGCCGGCTCCATTGCGCTGGCGTGCCATTAATTTTGCGCCAAGCATGGCGGCCTCATCGTCAAATTCGGTAAAGGCGCCCGTGACATGCGCAGCATCAGTCGGCGTAAAGCTGGATAGGCCAAGGAGCCCGCGGCTGATCAATCGGTCAACTGCGCCGAGTGCCAATTGCGTTGCCGCCAGTTCAGCAACCGGCGAGGGGCCAGCGGCAATGGCCTTTTCGGCAAGTCTGATTTCCGAACGGGTCAACCATTGCGGAACGCCATCAGGCATGATCGGAAAGACAAAACGTGCATCAGTGGCCATCGGCACAGCCAGATCAAGCTGACGGGAAAGATGGTCTTTTAATGAAGGCCAGCGCAGCGCTAGCAGGGAAAGTGGCGTCGCCCGTCTTGGGCCAAGGGTAAGCCCGCCTGTTCTGCCGCGTAAGATTGGCGCGACCTCGCTGTCGCCGCCAAGCCCGCAGGTTCGTATCTCGGCAGCCTCGACCATTGTCTGCCAGCCGCCAACAAAGGCGCCGTCTTTTTTCAAACGCGGCGTGCCATTATGCAAAAAGGCAATATCGGTTGTGGTGCCGCCAATATCGGCAATCAAGGCTGATTTCGCGCCAGCCAGAAACGCCGCACCGGAAAGGCTGGCAGCCGGCCCTGACAAAACCGTTTCAACGGGACGCGACAGGGCAAAATCGGCCTGAAGCAGTGAGCCATCACCTTTGACCACCATCAACGGGCAGGTCAGCCCTTGTTGCGCCATGATGTTTTGTGTGGCGGTAATCAGCCGTTCCAAAAGATTGATCAGGCGGGCATTGAGCACGGCGGTAAGGGCACGCCGCGGCCCGCCAAGCGATGAGGATAATTCATGGCTGCAGGTGATGGGAAGGCCGGTTATGTCGCGAAGCAAATCGCGGGTTTCGGTCTCATGAAGCGGGTTTCGCGTGGCAAAATGGCCAGCAACCGCAAAGGCCGAGACTTCGGATTTCAGCTTGTGCGCGGCAGCGTCTAGCGCCGCAATGTCAAGTGGTGCTTGGATGCCACCATCGGGGCGATGGCCGCCATTGATGAAATATACCGGATCTTGTCCAAGGGCGCGGGCCAGATCGGCGCGTTCAAGCGCGGCCTCGTCAAACCCAATTAAAAACAGGCCAACGCGCCCGCCAACACCCTCGACAACAGCGTTGGTGGCAAGTGTTGTCGAAAGAGATACCATCTTGATATCCTCTGGCGCGCCGTCAAAATCAGCGAGAACTTTGGCAATTGCACCGCCAAGACCAACCGACAAATCATCACGCGTGGTCAGCGCCTTGCCTGTTGCCAAAACAACGCCGCGATCGACATCAAGAAGAGCCGCATCAGTGTAGGTGCCGCCAGTATCAAGGCCGATGACAAGTGACATGCATTTTTTCCTTTTGGTTTGGTGCCGGATAGCAAATTGTGCCAATCACCAGCAAATGCGGTTATTTCTTTGGCGCATGTTTGGCAAAAAACGCCAAAATCCAGCCCGCAACCAATTTGCCGTCATGCGGTGTGGCAAGCGATTGGCGACTTTCATTAACACAATCGGCACCGGCTCTATCAACAAGCAGGTCGGCAAGCGCATCGGTATAATCAGCGTCAAATTCGGGGTGACCCTGAATGGCAAAAACATCATCCCCAATGACAAAAGCAGCATTTGTGCAATGGTCGGCGCTGGCGATGCGCCGCGCCCCATCGGGAAGGCTGGTAACCTGATCTTGATGAACATGAATCAGATTGATTGTGTCGCTGGTGGTTTCAATCCAGTCAGGCAGGTCAGTCAAAGCCAGTTCCTTGACACCAAGGCCCCAGCCATTATCCCATTTGCCGGCATGGCCGCCAAGTGCATGGGCGATGATCTGATGCCCGAAACAAACGCCTGCAAGTGGCTTTTTGGCAGCGTAGATCTGGCGCAGAAAATCCATCAATTTGGGAATGAATGGCGCATCGTCATAAACACCATAGGCCGAGCCGGAAACAAGATAGCCGTCATAATCGTCAATTTGCGCCGGAAACACGTCATCGACCACTGCCAATGTGGTAAAGCGGAAATTCTTGCCAAGTGGAAGGCTGGCAAAAAGATCGGTGAACATATCATTATAATCATGAAAGCGCTGGGGCATTGCCTTGTTGGTATGACCCGCCAAAAGAATTGCGATATGCATATGCGATGGTTCCTATCAATTAACAGGACTCGTTTATCTGCGCCACTGAAATGCCTGTTTAAAACGCGTTATAATCCGAAAAAGGCTAGTGATCCAGCGGCTTTATATCTGTCTTGGTAGCGGCAGTTTCTTTTTTTAATTCGGCCAGCACGAATAGTCGCAAGGCCGATGACAGCCCGCCATCACGGTTGCGGTCAATATTTTGCACGAGGCTGGCAAGCGATTGCCCGCGACTGGCCGCAATATCCTGCAGCATATCCCAAAAAGGCTGTTCCAATGACACGCTTGTCCGGTGTCCGTGAATGGTCATCGATCGTTTAATCATCATCGCAATATCATGCGCTGGCAAAACCGTTTTTGACAATGGGGCAGCTTGGTCAAGATATGAGTCGGCGCTGGCTCAGGACTAGCGGCGGAAAGCGCCAATAAGCTCTAAATGATTGCTAAATGAGAATTGATCAATGACTTGAACCCATTCAAGCTGAAACCCGCTATCGGTCAGAATGGCCGCATCGCGCGCAAAGCTTGCCGGATTGCATGATACCATCGCGATTGTCGCAATGTTTGATTGCGCCAGCATCTGGCATTGTGCGGCAGCGCCGCTTCTCGGCGGGTCAAGAATAGCCATGTCAAACCCTTCCAGCTCATCGGGCATTAGCGGTGCGTCAAACAGGTTACGGCTGGCGGTCTTTACCCGCCCCCCAATGCCGGCAGCATCAACACCAAATTTTAACGCAGCAAGGGCGTCCTCACTTTGTTCAACCGCTAGGAGGTTGGCTATATGATCGAGTAGTGGAAGACTAAGCGTGCCGCATCCGGCAAACAGATCGACAATCTGGCGCGCTGGTCCGGCGATTTCAGCAATGGCGTTTTGTAAAATGGCTTCGCCATCACGGGTGGCTTGTAAAAAAGCACCCGGTGGGGGTGACACAGCAATCTTGCCAAATTGAACCACAGGAATTTCAGGTGCGAAAAGCGTCATCGGGCTGCCATGATCGGTAACCGATAGCCGCGCCAATCTTATGCTTGCCGCCCAATCGCCCAATTTGGCAAGCATATCCGGACTCCAAGGCTGCGCACCAGAAATTGGCTCAATATAAAGACAGATATTGCTGTCATTTGCGTTGCCGGTGCTGCGGTCAAGAAGGTTGGCATGGGCATCTGCGGCAAAGCCAGCGGGAAGATGGGCGCTGGCAAAAGCCTGCAACGCTTTTTGTAAAGCGAGCAGGTTTGGATGAAGAACGGCGCAGCCGTCAGGGCTGACAATATGTTGGCCCATATGTTCGCGAAAGCCGACAATCGCCCCATCAGCAATGCATTTCAGATGGAAACTGGCGCGTCTGCGGCTTTTGAGTGGCGAGCTGTAAAGCGGCCTTATCGTGCCAGCCTTGATTTTGGCGCGATCGAGGAAATTGGCAACAAGTGCGCTTTTCCAACTGCCGATTTCGGTTTCATCCCAATGCTGGAACCGGCATCCCCCACATGCTGGAAACGCATCACAACGTGGTGTATGGCGATCGGGTGACGGCGTGTATAGCTCGATAATGCGCGCCTTGATCCCTTGTGAGGTCAGTGAAAGCGGCTGAACCAACAAACGTTCGCCCGGAAGGCTGGCCGGAACAAATACATCATGTTCAGCCTCACTGTAATTATGGGTGTAAAGCGCTTTGGCAATGCCATCGCCGCGCCCGCCAATATGGCTGATTGTAACCTCGATCGGCGGCGCGTTGCGCGGCAGGCGGCCAGCCATCTGGTTAGATTTTGCCGACCGTTTCTTGCTTGGCTTTCGGTTGGATTGGCGTGCCATTTGCTGATCGCCCTTATTGGTTAAATGTGACATGCGCCATATCGCGCAGGAAAGAAAAACGCCAAATCACAGGCGACGCGCAAACCATATCACACGCCCGATGATATGTACCTCATCAATCCGCCGCTGGTAACTGCTATAAGCTGAATTTTCCGAAGAAATGCGAAGCATCTGCGGCGTGGTGTTGGGAATGATTTCAATGCGTTTGGCAACAAGACCAACGCCATCATCAAGAATGAAAATACCTGGCGGTGACGGGCGGGTCTGACTGCAATCGAGCATGACCGTGTCATCATGTTCAAGAAGTGGAACCATCGAATCGCCGCTAATGGAAATCATTCGCAAGGCGGCGGTTTGCCGGCGGCCAAGCTTGGCAAGCCATTGGCGCGGAAACACCCACTGACTATCGGGGTCATGTGCGGTCTCGCTGGCAAGATCGATTTGCGCGCCGCCGCCCGCGCTTGCCGAAAGATCGAAAAACGGCACGGCAAATTGGCGTGGTTGATGTGGGCTGGCGCCGGTGATTATATTTTTACCAGCCAGCCGTGACTGATCAATATCAAGAAAGGCAGCAAGCTGATGCCGTACATCTTCGGGAAGGCGGCGAGGTGTTCCGCGATAAAGGAATTGCTGTAAATAGGCGTCATTGCGCCCGATGGCACGCGATGCCTGCTTTAGCGTGATCGGTGGATCGCTTGCCGCAAGCGCCATAATAAGGGCACGGCGGCCCGGGTCATTCATGTGATTCCTATCCATTTGGACTATCCGTTTTGCCGTTGAAAAGGATATAGGAAATATCCTATATTATTTTCATATTTTTGCAAGTTCCATACTTATTTCAATTTTTCGACCGACTTTGAAGCGTGACTTTACTTAGGCCAGATTTGAGTCTTTGGGTGATTTAGGCTTTTGCAAAATAGCCCCTAAAATCAGCGCTAACAAAGACGGGATAAAGGCAAACGGAGGAACCATGAATATAAAATTAACGCCAAATGAAACGCAAATTTTTCACCAATTACAGCAGGCCGCATGGACGCTTCAATCCCTGCCAGCAGATCTGCAAAGCCGACCAGCCGGATTGCGAAGCGCCTGGCCTGAAATGTGCCGAAAAACTATGGTTATATACGGTCAAACAAGACGAAATATGGGGCCAAGACCAAGCCCGAAAGCAATTGATGAAATGAATGAAATGCTTGATGTTCTGGCCAGAATGGCGCCATGCGAACGCCGCCTGATATGGGCGCGAGCCAATGGTGTGAGATGGTTGCGGCTGGTTCATTTTACCGGACGAAGCCGAACCAGCCTTCATCGTGACCTAAAGCTGGCGCTGGGAAAATTTGTCAGGATCCGAGGCAGAAACAGCCTCATGTAAAAAAAACATATTGACAAATGAAACAAA
>Ga0233432_10000099_pt1 | contig 74300 bp, 119 predicted proteins | sample SI_122_August201_6_FD_179870 | JGI IMG/M metagenome (GOLD analysis project Ga0233432, IMG submission 179870) | Seawater microbial communities from Saanich Inlet, British Columbia, Canada - SI_122_August2016_10_MG | ecosystem: Environmental > Aquatic > Marine > Inlet | place: Canada: British... | reverse complement strand
CCTCAGTCTCACGTATCTTACGGATAGCATCGTTGTTATCTTTAGCACTTTCAATTTTAGATTCTGTGAGCTCAATCTTATAAGCATTCTCTTGAATGTCTTTCTTGTTATCACTTAGTTGGTCTTTTGCAAGAAGGCCCATGGTACTGAAGACTTGAATGTCGAGTAGATCCTCAATGATATCACGGCGTTGTTGCGCAGGTAATTCCATAAAGGGTACATACGTAGCACTACCCAACACGACAATTTGATTGAATGATTTATAATTGATGCCGAGAATGTTCTGCTCAAGATATGTCTGGTAATCTCTCTTTGCAGCATCTTGGTCAACCAACTCACCATTCTTCGTGATCTCAAATACGACAGGTTTGATCCCTCTACGTATTAAATACTCATTGCCACCTACAGTGAATTCAATTTCAACCAGCATACCTTTCTGGTTAATAGAATTAATGAGCTGAGGTTTGTTAATCTTTCGAAATGGCTTGCCGTAAAGACCAAAGACAATTGCATCTAGTAGAGTAGACTTACCACTGCCGTTTGTGCCACTGATTAGGGTGGTTGGACTGTTGCACATTTCAATTGTTGTAAATGTGTTGCCCGTTGATAATATATTCTTGTATCTTACACGCTTGAAGTTTATTCTCATATTATAGACTCAATGCCTCTAGGTAAAGATCATCAACTGTACCTTTGATTTTACCTTTATCAATTGTGGTTTCAAGTGAATCGATGTAATTATGCAGAATTTCTTTGGTGTCTTTCGTCTCGTCTAGTACCTCATCAACTCCGACGTGTTCCAAATTCAAAGCATCATCGACAGCCTTAACATCAGCTGCACCTTCATCATTCAATTTGCTCATAAAGAGATCATAAAGATACGCGTTGGTACGATTCTTAATGATCACCTTAATATATGTATCCTTGAGCATCGATGTATCAAGTCCAGCAATATCCTCAATGGTCATGTCTTCATCATCATAATCAATTTTATGGAACATGCGATTTGGATTTTCAACCTTCACCATTTCGCGAGTCTCAGTATCGAATACATGGAACCCTCTGCTCCCACCATAATCGGACCAAGTCATTTCATATGGAGCACCCAGATATTCTAGGTTCTGGTAGCGAGATGGGTGATGAAAGTGACCAGAGTAAACATTTTCAAAGCCTTTAAAGAGTCCAACATCAAGACCATGAGAACACACCGAGCCTTTCATCATTTCAAAGCCCTTCATTTCCAAATGAGCCATTACAACATCTGCATCAGAATTTGCAATGACATCGAAATTGTATTCAGAATTTTCTTTGCTAATCCACGGCAACATCAGAAACTTGGTAGACCCTAGCTGAAGATGTTGGGCCTTATCTTCATAGAGGTTGAACGATGGGTATTCTGAGAGCAAGAGCTTCATTGAATTTACATCATTCGTGTTTGTATAATAGGTGTCGTGGTTGCCAATCAACGCATGAAAGTCAATATTTCTTTTTGCCAATTCATCGAATAAGAATTCTCTGCCTCGCTTGAGGCTCAAATAATTCACATACTTTCGACGATCGAACGTATCACCAAGATCAAACACAGTGGTAATGCCATGTTCATCTAGGTAAGGGAAGAAAACTTCCAAAAAGAATTTACGCTGAAAGTCAGCAAAGATTCTACTGTCACCACGGGCACCAATGTGAATGTCTGTGACTATTGCAATTTTCATTTACGATCCTTTAATCCGAAATCGATATATTTGTACCAGACTCTTTCGTGTCCGTAGTATAATATCATTTTTGTTACCACCTCAAAACCGGCAATCATTCCAGCCCAATCCAACTGACCGGTGATTAACCATGCTAGAAGAAATGTATCGGTCGTCGCTACTATTCTCCAGGTGAGTGTTTTTGCTAGGTGTCGAGACGCACTTACTGTCTTTTCCATAGCTGTCTACTTTTTAATTTTGGCTTCGAAGTCTTTGATGAATTCTGCGATGTATTCGGGTGGGTCACTCAATTGAACTTGAACATCACTGGAATCCATAATCTCAGCCTCGGTCATCATAGCCTGGGAAGACTTAAACCGAATGTACATTTGCTTCTTTTCTTTTTGAATACGTCTCAAAAATGCGAACCAAATTATCTGGGTAAAATATGCAAAGGGGTTCTGAGATTTTTCTGGGTTGAAATTGTGAATGTACTGAATACAGTTCTCAATTCCGTCAGAAATCATATCGTCCTTATATGAGTAGCCAGAGAAGTTTGGTTTGGTAGCCAAACGCGTTGCAATAAGAAAAATGCACTCGCCGATATACTCTGGAATTTTTGGGTTGGGTTCACCCGATTCTTCAGCATCTTTACAAGCCTGCCCATAGTTAATCAGAGCCTCTAGTAAACTCTTATTATTCACATAGTTTTTAGCCATTACAACCTCCAAACAAATATTAAATTAAGAGTGCCATTTTATACCATTTCTGGTTAAAAGTCAACCATTAATTGTGTTATATGTCGATTGTGTAGATTTTGAACTTGAATTGTTCGCTAGAATAGATGTCGATACGTTGTCTAAAATGCTTTAACGTGTAATTCTCAAATGAACCCACACTCAAATCGTCGGTGATATCATACAAGGTTGCCTTGTCTGATCCATTACCTTTTCGTAGTGTTCTACCAATACTCTGCAGAACCTTGATTTCTGATTTACTGCTCGATGCAAAGATTACGTTATCAAGCCGACGCAAATTAACCCCAGTAGAAAATACTCCATAAGAGGCCAAAATGTCGTGTTTTTTATCAGGGTCATTTTCAACCAGATGTCGAATTCTTTCACGTTCGTCTCCTTTTGTCTTACCATAAATGAAATGTAATTCTCTGCCTTCCTTTCTTAAAAGAGGCTCAAGAATCTTACCATGTTTTTCAACAAGATCAAACAGAATTAAGTTATTCTGACCTTCCAGACTGTGTACAAGATTGCGTATAAAATTATTACGTCTTTCGTGATTAACTATAAACTCTCTTTCAGCCGGATACTTTCGACTGTTGTCTTTAATCTTTCTCAAAGCATCTTTGAATTGTTTTCTGCCATCATTCGAGTGAGATAACACGATTGCCTTAACCTCGAAATCTGCGACAGTACCTTCTGCCATGAGATCCTTAGTAGCGACATATCTTTTCACCTCACCAAAACAACCCTCTAATACCATCTGGTGAGTTTTACTTTCAGCCGTTTTAAGTGTGCCAGTAAACCCATGTCGATACTCACAATCGGTTAACTTTTCCATAATTGTGGTGAGAGATTTTGCTTGGAATGTGTGAGCCTCGTCACCCAATACTACCCTGAATTGGTCGAACCAGGCTTTTGGTTGTTTTACAATTGATTGCCAGGTACTGATTACAATGGGTGATTTTGTATTCTTATCAATACCGCCTTGTATACGATAGATAAGACTCTCGTCACAGCCATAGTCCATAAAGTCACCAGCCATCTGATGTACCAAAGAAATGGTGGGTACGATAATTAAGGTACGATGACCAAATGTCTGATAATAGTGTTGCTGTATCAGATAGATTATTAAAGACTTACCAGATGATGTCGGTGATAAAGATAGAGATCTGCGTTTACGCAATGCGTTAAGTACATATTGTGCTTGATAATCTCTCGGTACAAACTTACAGTTGATTTCTTTAGCGAGCTCAGAAACATAATCTTCCTCAAAGTCCTCATCTAGCCCAATCTCGTCGGGCACATTTAAATGATAATCTCTCGCCTCACAAAATTCTTTGAGTTTTGGAAAGAGCCCAACGAAAAGAGTAGGTCGCATTGGTTGATACAAACGAATCGTACCATCCCATACACGTGCTTTTACCTTTGGATTAAATTGCCACCCATCTGGTTTGAATGAGAAATATTCAGAGATTTCTTGTCGAATACCAGGATCAGCCGTAACTTTCATGTGAACCGAGTTGATATATTCGACGTTGACCACGTCACCCATGATTTAGATAAACCTTTCATTGCCGTTTTACCTATTTATATTTCTTTGAGAAATAGGAACGGAGCAGAAAGATTCGTACATATGCTATTAGGGTAAACCCAATGGTGGTCATAATGCTAATTTTCACGGGGTCGAGAATCTGCCAAAGTTCTATAAAGGTATACAGCATTAAAAGATTCAGTGGGTAGTTAATGATAATGCCGGTAGCTACTTGTGTCAATGTCTCCTTGTGCAATCGTTTGGTTTCTAATTTCATTAATAGTCACCAGACTGGAATTTCATCACATCCAGCATATTCTTAATAATGAAATTACGAGAGTGAATCATTTTAATAATGTCTTCGTAGAAAGAGGCCCGAGCTGTATGATAATCAATTTTGAGGCTGTGGTTAATAATGTCTTTATCAGCCTGAATGTATTTGTCGAGATCGTTGCGAAGAACCTTTTTCTGGTAAGGTCTCCAGCCACGTTCTCTCAGATCCTCTTCAGCCATAGAACCATCATAGTATTCTCTCTTATCATGCTCAAGCTCTTTGTATTCAGCCTTAAGCTTCTTAATGCGCAACACTTCCTTGAAATACATGTTATAATATTTGCTGTGCAATTTGGGAATCTTACGACTCTCTGAAACCAAATCAGTTTCATCAATGGGTGCATCTTGTGACCACATTTCACTTATATCTTCAGTACTCATACTATACTCCTAGTGCCAATCTTTATCCAGTTGCCGGTGGGGTCCATAAATCCACGTGATCAGTGAATATCGAACGCCTTCAGTAACTGGTGTCACCCTATGACTTATATTAGATGGAAATAACATCACAGAACCTAGATGTGAAAATGGCTCTGTGCTACATTTTTTAACCTGCAACTGACCACCTTCGTAGGTATCTGGCTCGGATAGTTGAACCACCAAGGTCAATTTTCTTTGGGGATCACCCTCCAGTATATCAGAGTGCCAGACAAATTTCCCACCTGGTCTGTATCGCAGAAGAACCACTTCGCCGGTGTGGGTAATATCCATACCATCGTTGTGTTCTTGAGCTAATTCAAACAGCGTATCCCTTAACGACTGATCATCAACATCGTAACAATCAACTTGACGTGCATCGGGCATATATCGAGTAGGCTGACCAGGTTCAACTTGGACATGCCCTTTATAGTAACTCTCAGGCAAGGTCAAAATTTTGTTGACGAAATCTTCATCAAAGTGTTTATAAAGAATCACAGGTTTCATAATAAAAGGATTATATCAGGTTTGAAGCTGTTTGTCAACCAGAAATTGAATTGACCTTAAAATCATCATACCTAAATGTCACAGTGGCCTTGGGATATGTAATATCGGCCTGTGTGATATCGAGGTCAATAGAGCTCATACCTGTGGGAAAGGCATTGGTGAAGACAAATTCTTTATTGGGGTTTTTATGGCTATTCTGAATCAATACACGAATGTCACTTACCAAACCGGCCGATGAAGCCTTGACAGCCTTGAATTGGTCTGTCGAGTCTGGTGTACCAAGGCCTTCCATCCAACCCAAAACCTCGAGATAATTTTGCATATCTTCATCAATGACAAAGCTCAGATCCAGATCACCATATGACAATCGATCACCTGTGGCGTATAGTGCCTTCAGTGGGTTTGCTACCTCAACTGGAGAGGATGAGATATCTGGTATTGTAAGAGTCTGGGTGAAGAACTCTACGTTCGGCAATCGCTCAATTGATATTGTAAATGAGGCCGGTGATAAGTAATTAGTAATCATTTTTGATTCCGTAATTCGTCTAAGTCAGAAATAAACTGATTCTTTGGAGTCTCTCTACTCCAGAATTTGTAGTCCTTTTGAGCCTGACCAATTTCTTTCTTGAGTTCTTTGACCATCTCGTCAGTTAGGCTCATGATATTTATACGTAGCAGGCGATCGACCTGATCCTTCGTCGCATCAGTGACATCAAGAATTTGTTTTGCCACTTCAGCCTTCTTTTTGTTCTTAAAGATAATTTTATCATCAAGTACAGCCTGAATAAATTGCATCTTTACGTTTAACCAGCCACCGAGTTCTCGAGCACGTTCTTGTTCAAGCTCAATTCTCTTTTGAAGAACACCCAACCGATAATCGCAGAAGTCTTTGATCAGTTCTCTTGCGTCATCATATTCACGAAGACGACCATTGAAATCAATTACAGTCAGATTCTCAACGAATGATTTGCTCAGTTTGAATTTAGAAACAATCTTTGCGTCATTCCATTTGGCAGAGGTGACCTGTTTTAATTTCACTTCAAAGCGAAAACCATTCTTGTCACAGAGATCGTCATAACTAACAATGTCACCTTCTTCCTCAAGCTTGTCGAGAACCTTGACGTAGCCCTCTCGGTCGAAACCATAAGGGACCTCAGTGATTGTCATCATGGTCTTTGACGTCTTCTCGTAAGTGCCGGATGCAATCCACTTGTTGGGTGACTCGGGGTCAGCCTTCACATCACCCGAGAACTCTGGAAATTTGATTTTGGGCTGTCGTGATACCTTGCCCTTGGTAATGTACTCTTCGCACTTACGCAGAAGATCAGCAGGATCCCGAGGTAAGATGTTTGTAGCAAATCCAGTAGCAATACCTTTTGTCCCATTTGCCAAGACCAGTGGGATCGTGGGTAGATAGAACGCAGGGGGTTCGTGTTCAGGATCTTCATGCTTTGGTGACAATGCAAGGTCAGTCACATAACGATCAAAGTTCTCGTGGAGTCGAGTATAGACATATCGAGCAGCACCAGCCTCCTGTACCAGTCGCGTACCAAACGAACCTCGGCCTTCAATGAGACAGATGTTGTTATTCCAATTTGCTGCCATCAATTGACCGGCACCGGCTGCCGATGTCTCACCATGGTTATAGCCGTAATCAGAAATGATACCAGACACAGCCGAGACCTTCTTGTAATCTCGTTTGGAGTTGAGAATTGATGAGTAGAGATAGAACCTTTGCACAGGTTTCATCCCATCAATCATGTTGGGTATTGCTCGAGCCTCTACAGTATATTTTGCAAAGGACAACCATTCATTCTTGGCAACTGCCGAGATTGGATAATCATAAGTCACTGACGAATCACTTGTAAATGTAGTCAAATCAACCATTGAACATAAACTCCTTTCGGGGTGCAGAATCACTACCAAACATCATTTGGAATATTGAAGCGTCATCAACTGACACAGTATCATAAACAGGTTCATTAATAATTTCGCTGTATTCGTCTTCAGTCAACGAACCCAGACCTTTGATATACCGATGTTTCCAATCAGCATTTTTGGTCTTAAACTCGGATGCGTCTTCATAGTTATAGAACCATTTAACTTGATCTTTCTTTGACGATATCATAATAGGGGTACGAGTAATCATGACACGTCTTTCATGCAACAGTCGAGGCCAGAATTTGTAGAAGAACGCAATCAGCAATGGACTGATGTGACCAATACCATCATGGTCAGCATCGGTAAGGGTTGCAATACGTCGATACGTCATTTCATCAACACTGTCTGGGTTATTGATATCCAGCCCCAACACAGCAACCAATTCACTCAGTTCTTTGTTCTTCAGCACATTGGCTGGTGCCATATCCCATGTATTCATAATGACACCACGGAGTGGGTATGCACCAACCTTATTAGGATCTCGCACCTTCAATAAGAAACCCATGGCCGAATCACCCTCTACAATTTTGAGAGTCGCATCATCACGATTAGCTGAGATGTGTTTGGCGACCTTTGCCTTACGAAGTTTTTTCTGGGCAAGAGTTGCAGCACGTTTATCAGCAGCAATTTTCTTGGCCAATTGAGCCTCAATAATCGGGTCAATGATGGCACAGGTTCCCATGATCTTTCGTGCGAGAGTTTGAAAATCCTTAACCTCAGCCTTATCCATGTGTTCACGTACATTAGACATTGGGTTGGTGAGGCGTTCTTTGGTCTGGCTGTCAAACTTTGGATTCACAAAATTCCGAGCAAACTTGATAAAGGTCAAACCACCCTTGATGGTAGTCTTTGCAACTTCAACCTTGTGTTTACGTTTGATCATTGATACCAGTTCTTCAACGACACCATTGACAATGTAATCAACATACGTACCACCCTGTCGAGTGTTCACACCGTTGACATAACTGTTGGTTCGAAACCCATCCTCAGAAGGTGCGAAGAAAAATGACAAGTCTTGTGATTTCTCAACGACACATGATTCATCATAGAGGGCTGCATATTTCTTTAGATCAGATACCTTAACTCGTCTCTTATTAAAAGAGAATGCAATCTCAGGGAATGCCATTTGAAGACTGATCAGTCGATCCTCAATCAAGGCGACAGTGTCTAGTTCATCAAGACAATCAACCTCGAACAGATCGAAATCAGCAACGAACGTGACCTCGGTACCATTACCATCCCGAGATTTCTGGTCAACCTTGGTCACCTCAGCACCTCGTTGACACTTCACCTCAACAAGATTTCCATTCTGCCAGGTACGACCGATGAATTGTGTGGATAAGAAGTTGGTGGCAGCAGAACCGACACCATTGGTTCCTATCGTCACTCTTTCATCATCAAAAGAAGTACCAGCATTGACCTTAGTCCATGCAGCGACAGGACGCAGGATCTTTTTACCTGTCTGTTCATCAAACACTTCGTCTTGTGGGATACCTCGGCCGTTGTCGGTGACGATGACCTTATTACCATCTATAGATACATTAATCTTATTGGCAAATTTAAAGTTGGTTCGGATTGCCTCATCAATGGCGTTGTCTAGTATCTCGTCCACCATTTTCGATAGGGCTGGAACATAGGTCGCCTTAGACCATTGACCCAGCACAAAGCGTTCTATCTCCTCTTTAGAAGATGAACCCATATACATGCCGATACGCTCACGAACGTGTTGTCTTGCTGTGAGAATACGAAATTCTTCAGTTTCTTTCATTCAGTGCTCCATTTCAGATCTGTCATAGTATCAGGTCTAGCTCTGTCTGTCAACCATTTTTTTAAAATAATTTCATATTTTTCATATTTCATGCGACCATTATATCAGGCCAGAACACCGCTGTCAACACTTTTCTCGTCTTTTTAATGAAAACAATCACTTAGCAGGGGTATCTGAGGTACAATCTCACTTGATCATGCTACACAATTGATTTGTATAGGGTTCTAAAAATAGTTCAAAATAATTGAAAAAAAGTGTTGACAAGTGGCCGAAAACCAATTATAATCCTTTTATCACATGAAAAGATAGATGTCTTTAAACAACCTTTCAATTGGTTATATGTATATTCCAAAAAGATCTAAACATTTTTTCTCCAACGTGTTGACAAACCGTTCAGAACCAATTAAAATGTATCCATCAACTCAATGAAATAAGGTATGTAATATGTATGACGAAATAGATGATGTCCAAATCGCCATGAGAGAACTTGAATTGGCCGATCGTCGAGAGAAGAAGAAAAATGCAAAGGCTCTCAAGGCACTGACCAAGACCAGAAGTTCTGACTTTGTTCTTTATATAGACAGAGCCGAAGATTTTTCTTTCAGTGAGATCGGGCGAGAGGATCTCGTCCACCGTGAAGCGGAATATTAAGGTCAATATCGAATGGTTGAAGCGACTTTCTTCTTTGCCCTACTTATCTTTGTTTTCTTTATCGCAGTTTTTCTCGGTATCATTGCAAAGGTGGCTGAGGTCGCTTTCGACAATGCAGGTTTGATACTCCTGCTGTTTATTCTGTTTATATTAATTGTATGAGGTAATCACATGGATATATGGGTCTCAGGTCCTAATGGTGGTAATGTACCGATCACTCTCAATGCTATGGCAACAATGGCTGCAACGAGTTTTTGTAAACAACTGAAGATAAATCGGCTGAAGACATCGATCCAAATTCGCTTTCACAAAAATATTGTAGTAGAGCGTGGAACGAGTGCAGAAGGTCTCTGTGATTGTATAGATAAGAGGACATTCATTATTGACGTTGCTCTATATTCCAACTGGATGAGTATTCTTGCCCATGAGTTGGTTCACGTCAAACAGTTTGCTCGAGGTGAACTCAACCCGCAGTTGACCCATTGGAAAAAACGCAACTTCTCTAATGCAGAATACTGGGATCAACCATGGGAAAAAGAAGCCCGACGATTACAACTGAAACTGGTTGAAAGTTTCGAAAACGGTGAGTTCATATAAAACATTCCCGGCCCATAGCACAATCGGATAGTGCAACAGCCTTCTAAGCTGTAGGTTGTAGGTTCGAGTCCTACTGGGTCGGCCAATCTAATAATGAGGTAAATAATGGCTATTCAAATGATAGGCGACAACGTGCTAATTGCAGCTGTCCCAAAAGAAACAAAAGAAACAATGTCAGACGGTGGTATCATCTTGACAAGTGAACTCAAAAAGACAGCATCAGAGCCTGGTGTCGTCATTGCGGTTGGCCCTTCGGCTGGTATGATTCAGCAAGGTGACACAGTATATCTGTCTTGGGATAAATCAATGCCGGTGAAGATCAATGGCCAAGAAGCAGTGATCGTCTCTGCAGAACACGTCAAGGCCATTGTGTCGTGACCAAAGAACGCATTCCTTTGAAGGGTGGTGATGAGTATGATGTCCACACTGGCTGGAGAAAATTCCTCGCCCCCCACAATAGAATGATCAAGGCCGCGAAGCGATCTTACAACAAAAGGTTTAGGAAGCATGGAAAGGGACAAGCGCAATCCGGTAGCCAAGAACTTGAATAAGTTCAACAAACCTGCCACGCACAAGGATCGCAAGAAAGCGGCCTCGCGTGGTTATCGTAAGCACAGGCTCAAAAGTGACGAGCTTGAATAAATACACTTTTGGTCATTCGAAAAGAGGAATTGAGCATGACAAATAGACACAGTGAAATTCGAAGAGTACCTGCACCGCAGTGCGCATCTGGTGAGATGTTCGTAGTCGATTTGTACGAAGACAATAAGCTTGTGCAGACAAGAGAGTTACCCGAACATAATTATTATTATGCTCAAGATCTCTCAGAGAATTGGGACACAGGGCTGATACAACAACTAAATGGATAGTGATATGGAAAAGCTTTGGGAGCTTCTTGAGAAGCATGACTGGTACTACAACTACAGTGACGATCATCGTTACTATGTGAAAGGTAGCAACGAACGCAAAGCGATTCAAGCCATGTGCCAAGAAAATGGTGGCATGACACGACTATATGAGGATTACGCCCATTATGTCTTCAATAAAACAGAGAAGCCGGAGTTAAAAAATTATGGATAGTGTTAACAACAACAATGTGGTTGCTCTCAGTGATTCATATCGGGTCAATCCCGCAACCCAAGCAAATGTCGTGCAGACAGAGAAGTCTACACAGTCGACTTATAAGTCTGCCGATGGAAATTACCATATTCGCGAGGTGAATTATTCGTTCACTATGTACGATGTGAATGGTAAGGAATACACCTATTCGACCAGCCAGGTCATAGATCGAGCGACAGTATAATGCGTAAGGTCAGAATCACTTATACTCACCCAATGAAAGAGGGTGTCGAGCTGGAGACTGCTGGTGTCTTACCAGAAGAGTTGAATGGTGATGATGCGTCGTCCCATTTCGTCAAGCGTCATGATGGCATGGTCATTGATGTGCCCAAAGACAAGGTTATTGAAATATTTGAATTGAGTTAGAGTATGTTAAGTCGTAATGAATTTTTGAATGATTACCAGAAGGTAAAATACCCAGAGGTCAAAGAAGTCTCTGGCGATAAGCACATTGAGGGTGGTCCTACCATTCTACGCGCTCCCAAAACCCTAAGAGACTGTCGCTGTTGGCATTGTGATAGAATCAAGTGGCCTTTACTGTATAAGCTCTATGAGGACCCCAACGATTACCGGTGTTGGTTTGAGATACCCCGAAGCGGTTCGGTCACGATAAAAGAATCTCACCCAGAGCGAAAACACATTCAGAGATCGGATCCGGTCTATCAAGAGCTGGTGGCAAACTATAAACCACATGTTATCTTTACAGATCCGATTGACCGATTCACATCAACAGCCAATGCATATCTTGTAGAAGATGGACGTTATTGGACTACTGGCCAACATGCGTTTTTCTATAACGCTCGTGTCGATATCACATTCAAATCATATGAAGAACGCTGGGATCTATTCTTTAATAATTTAGATGTTTTGCATTCAGAGCATCAGGTACATCATTTCCACAATCAAGCTCTTTACGTCGATACAAAGGCGTTTAGTGAATTTCAATTTGCTTGGAAAAAAGATATCGGAAAGGTTTTTGATACTGAAAAGCACGATAATAAAACCAACTATAAAATTACAAGGGATATGTTTACCCCAAAGCAGATAGATTGGTTGACGAATTATTACAAATTAGATTACGAATTCATTCAGAAGTATGGGGCCTAATATGGATATGTTAGATGTAATTCTCTCTAGTATTTTGGTAGCGATAATGGTTGTAACCATGTGTGCTGTTATATTCGCTGGTGTGACTACATTCACACTGATAAAGAAAACGACAGACCAAGACGATAATAAAAAAGGATTATAAATGTCACAGCACCAAATGCTTCGAGTACTGATTAAAGATAAAGTGATTCCCATTAAGTTCAAGCAGATTGAATGGTGGAATTTGTTTGAAAGTAGACCAGAAACCTTTTTTGTTCCCGATGTGGTACAGGAACATGCCACAGCTAAGTGTCTGCTTCGTGGATTTTTATTTGAGGAAGTCACGCACATGCTAGTGCGACATATATGTGATAGAATACCCGGCAAGGATGTTGTTCATGCTGGGGCGTTCGTTGGCGATATGCTACCCTCGTTCTCTAAGGCAAACCCGGAAGGCAAGATCTTTGCATTTGAACCAGTCCACGAAAACTACTATGCTTGTCTGCTGACTACTAACCAGAATAAATTATCGAATGTCGTGCTTCACCATGCAGCTCTTTCGAATGAGATAGGTACATTTTGGGTCGACAGTCAAATGGTCATGCACACAGAAGATGTCCTAGGCAGTCTGGTTGATGGCAAAAATATTGCTGCTGGGGGTCAACTCACTAATGCGCATACAGTCGACATGTATAATATGGCAAATATTGTATGCATGCACATTGATGTGGAAGGACATGAGCAAAAGGTATTGGAAGGTTCTGAAGGTACTCTACAAAAATATAAGCCCATTGTGATGCTGGAAGATTATGGCGTGACGGAAGCAATTGAATTTATGGAAAAACAAAACTATCACAGAATAGGTGACATACCAAAAATCTCTGTGTGGGTACCAAAAGACATGCCACAATACATTGAAGTTCTTACAGAGTTTTTCAAGACCGAAAGGATGCAAAGAGAAGCTACTTTTTTTGAAATGGAGTAAACATGATTGAGAGAATGACAGGCTTTCCTCAGTGTAGGGTAGTCAATGTAAAAGAAGCTGCCGATCGTCGAGAATACATGGCAGGAGAATTTGCCAAATTGGGCATTACTGACTATGAGATTTATCAGTATGAACGCTGGGAAAATTCCGATGTGAAAGTGACTGGAGATCAAGCGGTATTAGATATGTTACCCCTTGGGGCTACTACTTCTCACCTACTTACAATCAAGCGTTGGTATGAAGAGTCCGACGAAGATATGGTTGCAATTTTTGAAGATGACGCCGATTTCGAAGTCACCAAGAAATGGCCTTTTCGATTCGATCAGCTACTTGAGAGATTCGGACCTCTATGGGATGGTATACAGCTTTGTGTGATGCACGAAGGTTGGGCTGTAATGTATCCTCGGCATCGAAATGGATTTGATCATGGTCTGCAATGTTATATTATCAAAAGACATTATGCCAAAAAGATCATCGATTACTACTTTACCGATGATAATACGATTCATTTTAAAATGCCCTTTATCATAAAACAAGGACCACCGGCTGATGGGCCTCGGTCTGGCACATATGAAAGATGGGAAGCTACCATTGAGAATACGGTCTTTGGTCTAGGTTACTTCTACATTTATCCAATCATCAACCACAACGTCCCGAGATTTCAGACGATAGATCCAGTTCGACGATCGCGAAAAGATCTCGAGCATGTAGCACAGAGATCCTATGATTACGTGAATAGCTGGTGGGAAAGAGTCGGGCAACATTCAACATTAGATCAATTATTTGATTATGAACATTGTTGCCCGAAAACTCAGAACTATGGCAATGTAATGCCTATAGGCTAAGTTATTTCTTTGAAGCGAATGCCTGTCCGCCGAAGAAAGCAGCAACGATTGCAGCTACCGACACGAAATAGGTTGCAGCCATGTCACCAAGGATTTTCGAAGCCTGATCCAGACCCACGAATGTAGCAAGTACCACAGCAAATGGATAGAGAAGCATACCGAACAAGGCAAACCATGCCATTGATCTCTGTGCATCTCTCATTGCATCTGCATCTTCAAGTTCTTTTCGCTTGAACTCTAAATACATTTGCTCTTCTACGTCAGTTACCTTACCATCACCGTTGGTGTCAGCTGGGTGGTACGTCTTATTTTCTTCTTCTGCCATTGAATAATTCCTTATAATTTTATTGATAAAACAATGAGTATAGCGATCAATAATATATTAGTCATCAAAATTTCCAATGCCAAAATTGTATGGTACCAAATCCACCGAGTCTTATAAGCGTTTTCGATGCTGACATCGGAAGGATCTGTATCGTCCTTCATGACATCTATCGTTTCTTTTTCGGGAGGATGAATCCCCCAAAATTTCCATTTCATTTGGCCTTTACTTACTCTCCATGCTATTTTTCTTTTCTTGAATTTCAGCACGTCGGATCTTTACTAATTTGCCGATCTCGCCCAAGTGCTTACGAGCTCTTGTTGCTGAAGCCTTAATACCTTTCTGTTCGAACTTAGCCTCTTCCATTAAGTAGTTGCTATAGTGATTCATAATCTCGCGATGAGTTTCTGTTTCGTCTTCTGACATTATTTCTTCTCCAGCTTTGTTATTCTTTTTTCTAGTTTACGGATTTTATCATCAAGCTCAGTTGCACCACCAGGAGCAACAGGCGGATGAGTCCACTCTTCTAACCTTCTGAGTCTTTCGTTGACATTTAGACCAAGTTTCCAATCCCATGAGGGGTCGAACATACCCATGATTAATACTTTAGCTCTTGCTATTCTTTCCTTGATGTTCATAATTACTCGCTGTATATTGACAATAATAATTTGTACCGTGATCATACAGTCCATCAAAGACTTGACCCTTTTTAAGAGCTGTCCATTTGCCCTTCAATTTATCCAGCCGATCTTCCCAGAAGGTAAACTTTCTTAAGATGCCAGAGTAATTAAAGTACATACATTCACCGTGGTGTCGGTAACCCATCCACATGAAAGGAACTGTAGGAACGATGTCGTTGTTGTTAACAAACCTATAATGGGTCAGGTCTTTAATTGCGTTGACAAATTTCTTATTGCCAACACGGGGTGAACCAAATGTATAGAGAGAATGTACTCTGTCTTTTAATCTGGAAGCTGCCAGTGTGGCCATTGCCCCACCGAGCGAATGGCCACACATGGTCAACTTTTTAGAGGCGTGAGTTTTTGAAGAAACTGTTTTAAGAATACTTCCCCAAATCTTATCCACCTCGGTTTGGAAGCCATCGTGAACAAGTCCCCCAACTTCTCCACGATCCGGCCAGGCATTAAGATCTGCTTTGAGATCACTAATTTCTGTTGGCTCGGTGCCCCTAAAGCAAAGAACAATATATTCTTTGTTCCAAACTGCATAGGCTTGAGCTCCATCCTTTTCGAAAAATTTCGATCCGGTGAAACCTTCTGCCTTATAGATTGGTTTTGCTACATCGGGATCTTCATATGCTGCCGCGGCTAATTTTGCATGTAATTGTCCCAACCAACTGGTAACTACATGTTTTTCGTATTGTCTCGCAGCTTCATTCAGCATATAAACCCCCCTTATTATTTGAATTTTAATTATTTATATAAATAAATTCACTCGAGGCAGTCGCAGCCTCGCTACAGGGTGTGGCCCCAGCCCTGCTACCGAACCGGGGCACTAATAATAATGAGAGGGAATATGGCTACCAGTCTAAAACAATTAACCCAGAAACACCACGATATGGCCGAACAATCAAGGTTCGCCGGTATGTTGATTAGTGGAGATATTACTCCTGTCGCATATCAATATTATTTAAAATCACAATATGAAATTTACCGGGCACTTGAGGAACGTGTACATCTAGCACAAGAACTCACCGGTGTCTTTAGGGCAGACAAGATCCTGGCCGATTTGTGTGAATTAGAAGAGTCCTACAACTTAACATGGATTTCTGAAAACCTAAGATCTGTTGATGACTACATCGATCATATTTTAAGCCTAGAAGATAACGACGATCTAATGGCCCACCTTTATGTAAGACATTTCGGCGATATGCACGGTGGTCAGATTATTAAAAAGAGAGTACCAGGCTCGGGTTCAATGTATGAATTTGAGAATAGACGAGAATTGATTTCTGGTATTCGAGAATTGTTGTACGATGATATGGTCGATGAGGCAATTATTTGCTTTGAATACGCAACAAAATTATTTGGGGAATTAGATACAATTTTCTCAACAACTGATTAACCACAGGATACATTATGGATACACCATTACTGAATAGACTGCGAGAGCTGTCGGCCGATATTATTAAACTATTCGACAATCATTTAGAATCATTTGATAACGAAAAGCATGTCAATGAGTTTGAAGGTTGGACAGATCTCTTTTGGCGATCTGATTCCATTCGTAAGGCACACCTAAAAATAATTGAGCCATTGCCAGGCAAGCCAAAACTCTGGTTGATACACATTAATGTCTTCCCAGATGCCTCATTACATTACCCTATCTTGGGGCTCGATGTTGTTGCAGGTCCGAATAAAATCAGTGGTTCTTTTTTTGATTTCTCTCCCGTGTCTCACGATACGCACCCCATTGTTACCACATTTGGTCTTGCCACCAGAGATTTGGTATGGAAGAAAGAACGAGAGCTACCCGATTGGGCCAAAGAGATATTTTCACCTCATATGGTTGCAGCAGGAAATATTCGTGAGGGTGAAGAAACAGAGCAGTTTTGTGAGCATGCATTAAAATTGATTTCTTACTATCTTTCAGAAGTCCAACATGGGGCTCTTTGGAAGAATGGTGTTGATCATTTGGATTGGCATAATAATTACTGTGTTAATCAGAAAAAGAATAAGCAGCTCTGGAACTCACTTAGGGCAATGAACCTAGACGAAGGTAAGATAGAGCAATATGTCAATGATGTATTGTTTGAGGAGATCGATCCTTAACACATTCCGCTATGTAATATATTGTATGACAAAAATAAATGGAAGAAATAACGCATTCTGACGATCTAGCTGTATATATATTATCGTAAAATGAAAGATTGTTACAAAAGGTAACAATAAACTATCTTTTACACCTTAAATCCCCCAAATGAAAGGAGTTTTTCTGAGATGAAAAATTTGATTATAGCGAACCACCGAATGGAGCAGGAGGGTCATGAACAACCTTCTGTCTAACTTCCGCAACAATGGTAAATTATGTTTGTTCTGTGATGCAGTGTACCTCACAACAGCAGTAACCTTGCCTATAGCCCTACCCTTTATTATCATAGCAATGACAGTGTCACAATGATGAAAAAGCCCACGGATTCCAAAAAAGAAGATCGTATTGCTATCATAGCATTGTCTGTGATACTTATACTGTCGATCGCTGGTGGCTTGATGCCCCTTATAAGCCCCGCAAGTTATCAGATCCACCCGGAGTTGATGATGTACTCGATCCCGGTACCGATGTTGTAAATAACCCTTGACATAGTGGTAGCACTTTGATATAATGACGGTCTGAATGTGAGAATGTTCAGGCCGTTTTTTTTATTTGCGAAATTGGTTGACATTGTATGCATATCCTGATATAATGTACTCTTCAAAAATCAAGGAGGTATTAATGTCGGTTGTGAAAATGACCCCCGAAAAGATCCACCATGACATCTCAAACATGATTGCGCGCGGTGTTCCATACATCGATGCTCTCGTCCATTACGCCGAGAAAAACAATCTTGAGATCGAATCTATCGCTGACATCGTTAAGAAGTCTTCGATATTGAAAGAAAAAGTAAGAACTGAAGCTGTTGATTTGAGAATGGTAAAACAAGATGAGCCTAACATCACCGACCTATGTGAATGAAACCTCATTTGAGGCCTACGTCAAATATCTTGCTTTAAAGAAGCATTTTACAACTGACGGTTACGATTTTCATAAATACAATGGTAAAGTTAGGGCTTCAATGGATTCATTTAGAGCCCGAAACGATGCATTCTTCTTTGCCAAACTGGCACAAAAAGAGGATTACATCAACAGAATTATGTCCAATATGTTGGTAAAACCCAACTGCTGGATAAAGGATATACTTGAACACGAAGGTGAACAAGTCTATGTAGATTGGAAACGAAAACAAGAGTCACTCTCTTACATTTTCAAGTCTGATCTGAAACAGCTTGATGAAAATTATCAAGCTAATTTTGTATCACGCGATGGTCAACATCCAATTTTGATGACGACATATCTGCGGAAACAGATCTCAATAGAGACATTTACTCTATTAGTCCATTTCGCAAATATTTTTGATTATTGGGACAAAAAATTGGTTGACAAAATAGTTTCGCGTGATATAATAAGAACTGCTAGAAAGTATAAACCCTTTCTGGCTATTGATGAAAAGAAGTTCAAAGACATTGTCCGCGAACACTTTATTTGATATGAAATATATCGCATATAACGCTATACAAAGGAGAAACACAATATGGCACCTACAGACTTCGCTGCACTTAAGAAAAATCGAAGCAAATCCCTCGACAAGCTCAATCAACAGCTTGACAAAATCCAAACAAAAAGCTATTCAGATCCTAATGAAGGTAAATTCTGGAAACCCGTACGTGACAAGGCTGGCAATGGTTTCGCAATCATTCGTTTCTTGCCTGCACCAAACGGTGAAGAAATGCCATTCGTTCGTATCTGGGATCATGGCTTCCAAGGACCTACCGGCCTTTGGTACATCGAAAACTCACTGACCACTCTTGGCAATGATGACCCTGTTTCTGAGTTTAACTCTAAGCTCTGGAACACTGGTATTGATGCCGACAAAGAGCAGGCTCGAAAGCAGAAACGTCGACTCAAGTATGTTTCTAATATCTACGTTGTGAAGGATTCTGCAAATCCCGAAAACGAAGGTAAGGTATTCATGTATCAGTTCGGTAAAAAGATCTTTGATAAGTTGAATGACTTGATGAATCCTAGCTTTGAAGATGAGGATCCAGTAAACCCATTCGATCTTTGGGAAGGTGCAAACTTCCGTCTGAAGATTCGACAGTTTGAAGGATACCCCAACTACGATAAGTCAGAGTTCGATGCGCCGACTCCACTCTTTGATGATGATTCAGAGATGGAAGCGGTATGGACACAAGAACACTCGCTTGACGAGGTGATTGATCCTAAGAACTTCAAGTCTTACACCGAGTTGAAGACTAAGCTCTATCGGGTACTTGATATTACTGCAGATGCACCGGTTGCACCTTCCCCTATGGAAGACACGACTGATGACTTAGATCTTGGTAACATGGCTTCGGCCGAACCCGAGACTCCGGTTGCAGAATCTCCAATGGCATCTAGTGTTGTAGAAGATGACGATGACGACGATCTATCAATTTTTAAAGAACTTGCTAGAAGTTAATTAAGGTCATTGGGGCATGTGAGATTCAAAAGCGCTCGGTTGAACATCGTCCGTACAGCGCGCCTCACCTCTGCCCCACTCTTCTATTACGGAGATCCATATGGATAAACAAGAAACTATACTCGATTTTGATTTTGGCTTTACTGCGGTAAATGCTGATGAGCTTGATGTAGTAAGAGAGGCAAAGCAGGTGGCCGAGACCACTTCCGCAACTGCTGAATCTAATGCTGCTAAGGCTCAACTCATCTATGATGCAGTCGTACCGCTACTCAATAATCTCAAAGCGAATCCAGAAAAAGATTACATCTATTGGCCGGATCGTTATGATAAACTTGATGCGTTTGCTGATAAGCTATATCAGATCTTGAAAGGAGATTAATTATGAGTTTGCTTGATAAAATGTTAAAGGCCGGTTCGGTCAAGGGCTCTTCGGTCCTGTCAAAATCTTCCTTCTTCGGTGAGAAAGATCCCATTCAAACTGAACTTCCAATCGTGAATATTGCTTTCAGTGGTTCACTTCATGGTGGTCTGATCCCTGGTCTGACTGTTATTGCTGGTGAATCAAAAAGTTTCAAGACTCTCTTGTCACTTTATTGTATGAAAGCATATCTGAAGAAGTACAAAGACAGTATTGCAATGCTGTATGATTCGGAATACGGTATCACGCCTGAATATCTTGAAGGCATTGGTATCGATACCGATCGTGTATTGCACATACCGATTGAAGATGTCGAACAGCTCAAGTTTGACCTCACCAAACGATTGAATGAAATCGACAAAGGTGATAAAGTTTTTATTATGATAGACTCTGTTGGTAACTTGGCTTCTCGTAAAGAGGTAGAAGATGCCGAGAATGAGAAATCTGTTGCTGACATGTCACGTGCTAAACAATTGAAATCACTCTTCCGCATTGTAACTCCCAAGGTCACAGGCAAAGATATTCCATTGGTCGCAATCAATCATACCTACAAGGAGATTGGTCTGTTCCCTAAGAATATTGTATCCGGTGGTACTGGTATTTACTATTCAGCCAATCAGATCTTTATTATCTCTAAGGCACAAGAGAAAGATGGTACTGATCTTGCAGGCTTTAAATTCACAATCAACATTGAAAAATCTCGTTATGTAAAAGAGAAATCAAAACTTCCATTTAAAGTATTATATGACTCGGGTATTCAGAAATGGTCTTCCCTTTTTGAACTCGCACTTGAATCAGGGCACTTGACAAAGGCCAATCAAGGATGGTATAATATAGTTAACATGGATACTGGCGAGATTATCGAACCTAAGAGACGCTCTAAAGACATTGAACAGGACGATGAGTTCTTTGAAGGTCTTGTTGCTGATCCTCGGTTCAATAATTATATTGAAAGTAAATTTAAACTGCTAATGGCTGATGAGGTTAAGGATGCTAGAGAAGACGATACTGTCGAATTTGATACTTAATGATGAGTACTACCGAAAGGTATACCCCTATATTAAGGAAGAATATTTCGACGAAAACGCACTTCAAAAGGTCTTTTCAACGTTTGTAGATTATGTTGAGCAATACAGAGAGCCTCCTTCAACGGAGGCTCTCAAACTCACCATCGACAAACGCAAAGATCTAAACGAAGAAACATATTCCCAGGTGATGGGCATTGTTGACGAATTACAAGTCGACAAAGATACGAGTCAAGAATTTTTGATCACGGAGACTGAGAAGTTCTGCCAAGACAAAGATTTGTATAACTCAATCCGTAAGGCTATTCTAATCTTAGATGGCCAAGACAAAGACACTGACAAAGGCTCGATACCAAAAATCTTATCTGATTCGCTCGGAATCAACTTTGACTCGAGTGTCGGTCACGACTTCTTAGAACAATTCGAAGATCGTTATGACTATTATCACAGAAAAGAGGAAAGAATTCCTTTTGATATTGATATTCTGAACAAGATCACCAAGGGTGGTCTGCCTCGCAAATCAATGACTGTATTACTTGCCACGACTGGTGGTGGTAAATCTTTATTGAAATGTCACTTCGCTGCTAATCATTTGATGTATGGTAAGAATGTATTATATGTCACCATGGAAATGGCTGAAGAAGAAATCGGTCGGCGTATTGATGCCAATATTATGGACATCACGCTAGATGAACTCACTGAATGCCCACGAGATGTTTATGAGAAACGAATGGGTAGATACAAGACCAAGACTCCTGGCAAACTTGTGATTAAAGAGTACCCCACCGGATCGGCTCACGCTGGTCACATGCGGCACTTACTGAATGAATTGAGAATGAAAAAAGGCTTCGTACCTGACGTTGTATTTGTTGATTATCTAAATATTTGTGCATCTTCCAGAGTTCGTGGGGCTGCGGCAGCAAATTCATATACACTTGTCAAATCAATTGCTGAGGAAATACGTGGACTTGCAATGGAATTCAATTGTGCGATTGTCACTTCTTCTCAGTTTAATCGCGATGGCTATGGTAATTCAGACGTGGATCTTACAAACACTTCCGAGTCAATGGGTATTACTCATACAGCAGATTGCATCCTCGGCATTGTTACTTCCGAACATTTAGATGAACTTGGGCAGGTGATGCTCAAACAGCTGAAGAATCGATGGGGTGACCTTGGATATTATCGACGATTCCTTGTCGGTATTGATCGTGCCAAAATGAAGATCTACGATCTTGAAGAAAGTGCACAGCAGAACATCAATTTAGATGGTGGCAATAATTCTGGTGGTTCTTCCTCATTCAAGCGCAATGATGATACTCCGGTATTTGATAAAACTGACATTGGTTCCAGTATGAGAGGTAAAAAAAGACGTAGCGTGTTTGACGACAGTGTTGAATTAAGATAAAATGATTATAAATAGATTCAATATGGGTCTATACTATAATAGGATAATCAATGCTACGCTTTAGAAGATTCTCACAACTTGTTGAGGCTGCAATTCCGTATCGAAAATTGACGATACCAGATCTTCGGAAAGATGAGAATCGGCCAAAAAACTTCATTAAGAAAGTGGCCACAGCCTCACCTTTTGCCACTGTCGATAACGGAGAGGTTATTATTGATGTAACTGAGCTACAAGACGTTACTGATTTTATGACCGTCGATGATGGTAAGTTTCCTGCCAACAAATCAAATCTGACAGTCAACACGAACCGAGGTCCTTTGGTCATACCTAAGGACTTTCTGAAGACTCCATCGTTTGGTGGTAAGGGTCAAGGATCTGGTACCAGCGCAGAAGAGCTTGCAAGGGCTGATTTTAATGATAAGCTAGCAGCCATACTTGTAAAAGAGAATCTTCCCTCAATACAAGTTCAAATCAATGGTCGTACAGTTGATGCAGCTCACCTTGCTAGTACATCTGGTAAGTTTGAGGGTAAAGAACCAAAATCAGATTTCACATTGGTGAATGTCCAAGGTGATCCTCAGGCATATATCTCACATAAGGCTGGTAAGTCTGCAAAGGATTATCAACAATATGGTGGTCTATCTTCTAAGCGCTATAATGCAAATAGAGATGTCCAGAGCTTTATGAAAGATGTAGCTGCAGCCAGACCAGATGGTCTGAAATCAGGTGATTCTTTTTATCGTAAGATTAAAGACCGACAACTTGTTTTCGAAGCAATTTACGGCCCCGAATACGGTGGTGCTGCCAGTATTAGTAACGTCGATGAATTCCACCTAGGCAATATGTCTCTGGTAGGTTCTGGTGCTGGACCTTATAAGATCGTATCAACCCACAAGGGCAACAATGGTGATTTCCCTAGGGGTGATTATGAGGCTTATTTCTTCATTCGATACCAAGCTCGACGAGGTGATGCTAGAGCAGCAGGTCAGGTAGTAAAGAATGCTCGTGTTGGTATCTTCCCGAAGGCAAAGCTGTCAAGGACAAGTAAAAAGATATGATTAAATTTAGACGATATCTGGAAGAAGCATCAGGCAAAAACCTGCACATGACGCATCTTGAAGATGCAGTTATTGATGGTGGAGTAAAGGGAACCCGAAACGTCATCAATTACCTAAGAGCATTACGTGATATGTTAGCTGGTAATGCATCGGCTCCAGTCACGATTTCAGTTAAATGGGATGGAGCTCCGGCAATCTTTGCTGGAATTGATCCAAGTGATGGCAAATTCTTTATTGCAAAGAAAGGCGTATTCAATAAGACGCCAAAGATCTACAAAACAAACGATGAAATTGATAATGATTTATCTGGTGAGCTTAATTCTAAATTTAAGATCGCCTTGGCTGAGTTGAGTAAACTTGGCATTAGTGAAGGAGTAGTTCAAGGTGATTTCCTCTATACGACAGAAGATATTAAAACGGAAACTATTGATGGAGAATCGCATATTACTTTTCATCCTAACACGATTGTTTATGCGATACCAGCAAAAAGCGCTCTTGCTAAACAAATTCAACGATCCAAAATCGGTGTGGTTTGGCACACAACATACAGAGGATCAGACTTTGAATCAATGCAAGCAAGTTTTGGAAAGGCGATTGTCCCAGGTCTCAAAGCAGTAAGTTCTGTTTGGAGCGTAGATGCTACATTCGAAGATCGCTCTGGTACAGCCACATTTACCGGCACAGAGACCGCAGAATTCACTTCACTACTATCCCAAGCTGGGACCTTATTCAGATCTATTAATTCAAATGTACTTAACGAACTCGGGAACAATGAGGATCTCAATTCCCGAACTAACGTGTTTATAAACAAAAAGGTCAGACAGGGCTCCCGTATCGGTGATGCCGCTGGCTTTGTTATCGAACTTCAACGTGATATTGAAGAATATTACCAAGGTCAAATCGACAGTAAAAAGACGAAGAAAGGGAAAGATACACAAACTGCAAAACGAGATGCCGCGCTTTCAATCTTTACCAAGCGCAATCTAAAAGAGCTACAAAAAGTGTTCACCCTATATAATATTTTGGTCGATGCGAAATTGTTGGTAATAGCCAAACTCGATACCGTTGGAGGTTTAAGGACTTTACTTAAGACCAAGAAAGGTTTTGAAGTAACAGGTCAAGAAGGATTCGTAGCGATCGACCATTTAGGTACAGGTTCACTTAAATTGGTCGATCGTCTACAATTTAGTAAAGCTAATTTCAGTACAGAATACATTAAGGGCTGGCAAAAGTAAGGTAGACTCTCATGGCTATTTGGAATAAGGACAATCAAGCCTATTTACAGGGCAATAAAACTTTATTTGAAGCATTCATGCTTGCAGATAAAGATGGTAATATCATCAACTCGTTTGGTTCTGCTTCAAATATACCTATAGCTGCTGGAAGTGTAGCCGGGTATGGTCATATTAACAAGTTTGGTGCGACTGATGGTGATGTAACATCTGGTACTATTTGGGATGGCAACAATGACGATGTAGCTTATCCATATCCAGCCGATAGTGTTGTTGCAGTCGCTTCTACACAAAACTCAGGTGCTGCAGTTTTAGTCCAAGGCCTTGATGCTAATTATAATGCAGTATCAGAAACAATTAATATCGGCGCAACTGGTGCTACTGTATTCTCTCGTATCTTCAGAGCAAACATGGTTGATACTAATAATGATGCTGACGTGTCATTAACTATGGGTGGTACTGTAGCTGCGAAGATTATCGAAGATCAAGCACAAACCCTTATGGCTGTTTACACTGTTCCAGCAGGTAAGACAGCATACTTACTAAAAACTCAAATGGGTGGTGACAAATCATCAAACAACGCCGCAATGAAATATTCACTTATGGCTAGAGATACAGACAATGGAAACGTATTCCAAATCAAAGGTATTTCATATACCGCAGGCGGTCAAAGCGTAGTGGTAGATTATCCAATACCATTGAAGTTTGAAGAAAAGACAGATATTAGAATAGACGTGGTTGCCGCGCAGGGTGGGCAAACATGTTCAGCAATGTTTGATTTAATACTAGTCGACAATGAGTGAATTCGATCCTAAAAGTCCCGAAGATTGGAAAGATCTAGCATTGGTTCTGCTCTTTTTCGGTGCGTTGTATTATGGGGTTTCCAATATCTAAAGGTTGAATATTTTTTGTTATGAATTTAATTTATCAATATTATAGAGATCCAAACCAAGAAGTACTTGCAAAGTCTCGAGCTGGTGCCTATGTAAAAACAGGTACTGGTTATCACAATATGTCCCGAGCATCCATATCAGCATATGCAGAAAGCGTTGGTGCCACATATGCTTTTTTCGATCAGGAACTACCTAATAACATCCCACCTTTTTACGGTATCTTTACTCCTTTTATAGATCGGGGTACTCGTGAATGGTTTCATAATTTCGACTATCTTTGTTTCATCGATAGTGATATTCTCGCCACAAAAAATTCTAAGAATGTTTTCGATCATGCTTCGGCCGAGGCCATCTCTGCTTGGTGGATGATGTCGACCAATCGCTGGACAAATAAGCCTGGGTTAGAGTGGTTCGGTAAACATGGTCATATCAATTCGGGTGTGGTGATATTCCCTCGAAGCATGTACGACGAGATGTTCGAATTTGCACAAACAATTGAAGAAAGAGACAAGAAAAGAACCAGCCTAGAGAATCAAATGGGTGGGTTTGATCAGGGCATCATAAACAGCCTGATTCGTAATCAAGGTAAGCACTCAGCATTACCAGTACAATTTAATTATCATTTAGGCCTGAATCCAATCGAAAAGCGGTTCGATGCAAGCCTTATTCACTATCACCGAAATCATAAAGATAAAATGAAAGCTGATTTTGATCGATCTCATATATTAAAAGGACCACAATGAAATACCTAGAGCAATACCAAGAGTTCTATGATAAAGGCGGATATGAAAATAATGATCCGGTCATTAGAGCAAAAGATGATATCAAAGAAATGCTGGAACAGTTTCGTTGCAAATCTGTGATTGATTATGGCTGTGGTCATGGAGAACAATACAACCCACCACACAATCTGCATCAATATTGGGGTCTTACTGAGATCTATCGATACGACCCAGGCGTTAGAGCATTCAATAATAAACCTAAGGGTCTTTGGGATGGTGTCATTAATACAGATGTATTGGAACACATACCCGAAGAATTTGTCCGTGATGTCATCAAAGAAATCTACAGTTACGCTACCAAATTTGTGTATTTCCAGATCGCGACCTCACCTGCCAAAGCCATATTACCCAATGGTGAGAACGCACACTGTACTCTCAAATCGCATCAGGAGTGGGTAGATATCATTCAGGATTTACGTGGTGACATTCCTACTGTAGTGAAGACGACTGGTCGGTATCGTGAACGTGACCTTCTCGCATGAAAGCAATTCTGTTAGGCAATGGTCCATCGAGTAAATATTATTCGTCCGATTTGGAAGGGTATAAGGTAGGCTTCAATATGACAGAGGCAGATGTCGATGTGATATTTGCCAGTGACCAAAAGGTCATTAAGCGTCAAAAGAATAACCCAAAATTAAAGGTACTGCCAAAGCCATTTATGACACAGAAAGGTGGTATTAATGTGGCTTGGAATACTGGACATAATGCATATAACCATTTGAGAACCGAAGGATATGATGAGTTTGAACTGTACGGTTTCGATTTATTGTTCTCAAACAATTGGGTATCATCTACCGATAGGATATTCAATAAAGAACATTGGGTAAGACAAGCAATTGCAGCCGATTTGAATACTGAATGGATTCGTTATTGGAATGAATTAATTGATGTGCCTACAATAATCCATGCACCAATGGGAACAAGATCTCACATTGAAAACAACAAAAATATCGAGTTAAAGTATCATGAAGACACTGATCATTAGTCTGCCTAAAGCAGGAACTTATCTGTGTAGTAATCTACTAGTAGAGTTTGGTATAGAGCAGAGCTATATGCACTTCAACCCAAACAATTTTCAGAAATACAAAGCTGATAAGATGGATGAGGCCAGAACAAATCCAGGTAAGTTTACACGAAAGCTCAAATTCAAAGATGCAATCACCTATCTGAAGGATGGCTCTTTCGGTGTGTCTCACCTACCTTTCGATAGTCAAAGACAAACTTTACTGCAGGATACAAAAAAGATTCTCTTGCTGAGAGATAGAGAAGAAATTTTAGAGTCATATGAGCGATGGAATGCAGCTACAGGTAGACAAACACCACCTCTGCGTTTAAATGAAATTGAGCTATGGGGTAAGCAAGATGATGTGTATGTGCTGACTTTTAACCAGATGATAAATAAACACACTGGTATGATTGATGGGCTGCAATACTATCTTTTTGGTGAAATCAAATACGATAGTCTTCAATGTCTTCAAAATGCATTAGATGCGCCTTCTATGACAAAAATGAGGTAATAATGGTAATATGTGAACGATACAATTTTGTATATCTCAGAATCCCGAAGAATGCAAGCTCTAGTCTTGCTCAATTCTTTGTACAAAATTTCTGCGATATGGATGATAAATGGACTGAGGTCAATGACTGTGGCATTCCAAGTCATAATGTCGACCCTCGACTTCTCAAAAAATACCAATTGAATTATCGATTTATTCATTTAACGCTTGATGAGTTATTCCGCAATAAGGTTATCGGTCCAAGTGAATTGGCCAGTAAGCGAATCATATCAGTAATTCGTGATCCGTTGATGAGACAATTAAGCCTCTATTTCTTTTTGAGACGAGGCCGAGAAAAGAGTGTCCGTGAATTTAGGCATCTGTTTAAAGAGGGTAGACACGAATCAGATCCATCGAATAGAATACTTCAGACAGATTATGCCCGCGTGGGTGATGTTGACTATGGCGATTGGTGGTTATATAATAAACTAGATAGATATGTGGATGCATTTGCCAAACAGCATAACGTAGTACCACAGAACGATCTGCAAAAATTTAAATCAGGTTTTACACCAAAAGACGCTGATTTGATTGATCAATACTACGACCAGAAAACAATGGACGCAGTAAAAAAATATTATGAAAAAGATTTTGAAAAAATTATTGAATTAGAAACAGGACTGCAATTATCATGACAGACGTAGATAGAGGTAGAAGTACAATTGAAAAGGCTTATATTCTCAGAGTACCAACTGAGACATCTTATGCATATGCGAAGACTGCAGCAGAATCTTGCGACAAAGTAGGATTACCGTGGGAATACTTTGAAGGTTTCTACCAGGTGGATCCGAATGCAGCATGGAATTCGATTGGTCTAAAGAGACATATTAATCGAACCAGCTGGGTGGCTGCAGCACAACTTTGTACAGCCGGCCATGCCAAGATATGGAAAAAAATTCGTGATAATAAAGAAACAGCCGTGATTCTTGAGCATGATGCAATTATGTTACATGACCCAAGACCAGTACCTGTCCGCAATGGTGAAATTGTTGTACTTGGTTATAAAGCTCCAGACATTGAAAAATTTGATCATGTAGCATCAGGATCACCAAGATATCTGCGAAGAATTCATGGGCATGAAGGCGCACACGCATATGCAATCTCATGGCATGCAGCCACAGATATGTTAAATGATATCGAAGTAAAGGGTGTTGTATCCGCTGTTGATAATATGTACTTTCTTGGTAGTAGAAAAGGTTTTACAGATGTACCGATGGCAATTATGGATCCCACTGCTGCAATTGGTTGGGTACGCGACTCAACGATATGGGAGTGTTCTTCTGTGATGAATTATAAGTGGATTGAATCGTTTGGACAAAACTATACGGGAGATGGCGCAACTCATCACCCTGTCAACACCACAAAATCAAAATAAAGACTCATTTTATTATAAATATAACAGTTATCTCTATTCAAACAATAAGGCCAAGGGAAAGATGGAACCGGAAGCTAAGAAGAAGAAATCGACCAAAAAGAAAGATGCTACTGCTATCAAAAATGGTTCGAAGTATATCAACACGAAACCAGAACTTGACGAGGCAGTCAGATCGGATACTGTTGTAGTATCGTGGGGCAGAATGAACCCCGTGACATCAGGGCATGAAAAATTAGCCCTTAAGGTAGCTTCAGAGGCAAAAGCCAGAAAGGCTGTCCCAGCAATCTATCTTTCACATTCCTCAGATCCTAAAAAGAACCCCCTTTCATACGATGATAAGATCAAGTTTGCTCAAGCAGCATTTGGTAAAATCGTTGTGAAATCATCCGCAAAGACCATTATTCAAGTTGCTGCTCAATTGCAAAGACAATATAAGAATATGGTTCTGGTCGTGGGTTCAGATCGTGTGGGAGAGTTTAGAACACTCTTAAATAAGTACAATGGTAAAGACTACACATTTGATTCAATAGAGGTCATCTCTGCGGGAGAACGAGACCCAGACGCCGATGACGTATCTGGTATGTCAGCCTCTAAGATGAGAGCTCTAGCGGCAGATGATGATCTTAATACATTTAAGAAAGGTCTTCCTAAAAGATTACAATCTAAAGCACAACAAGTATTCGATGCAGTGAGGAATGGTATGGGTATCGATGAAGATATTAATGAAGAAATGACCTTAGATGAGGTTATGGATATGGCTCAACGCAGAAAGAGAGCCATCGTCATGAAGAAACATGGCAAGAAGATTGCTCGTGCAAGAGCTCGATCAATGAAGAAAAAGGCTGGAAAGGAGAAGTTAACAGGTCGTGCTGAAAAGCAGGTACAGAAAGCCCTAAAGGATAAGTTTGCAAAGGGTAAGAATTACGCCGATCTTTCCATATCTCAGAAACAGGCAATCGAAAAGAAGATTAAGAAAATTTCTTCTGCCAAAATTAAGAATCTGGTGAAGAAGAAATTACCTGCTGTCAAGGCAGCAGAAAAGGAAAGAATGTCAAAGAAAATTGACGTTGAAGAATCCTCAAAATACTACACAGGTGTTGCACAAGATAAGAAAGACGATCGTGAGGCACATTTCAAAAGAAAGACCAAGGTGAATGATGACAACCCGTCAGCATACACTGATGCACCTGGTGACAAAGAAGCTCGAGAAAAAGGAACCAAACCATCTAGGCATACCAAGAAATTCAAGGATATGTACGGTGAAGCATTATCTCCATCATACAAGAACAAGTATATTGGTAAAGACAAAGCATCCTTACGGAAGACTCGCAACTCTTTCTTGTCTCAGATTGACGATCTCATTAAGTTCAAGAAGAAGACTACCAAGGATCCCGAAGTAGTTAAACTTCAAGATTTGCTCAAGCAAGTTGACTATGCACTTAAAGGTGTTAAAGAAAGCAAGAAACCAGTATCACAGATGACTCCTGCCGAGAAAAAAGCAGATGCAGAGAGACGTAAAGAATACAAGGCATATCAGAAAAGCAAGCGCAATGAGGTCACGGAGGCTTCAAAGAGAGATATGATGCCAAAAAAGCGGCCACACATGCTAATGGCCGGAAAGGGCGGAGTTAAATTCGACAATCGCTTTAAGGTCTATAAGGCATGGAAAGAAAAGTGGCTCAAGCAACAGGCTGAATTTGAAAAGGTACTCGTAGCTACTAAGACCGAAGAATTTGATATTATGTCAGAGGTACTTGATCTTGCAGAATCTGTTGAGTTTATCTTTGAGAGTAACCCAGAAAAGGCATTAAAAGATAAGGCTGCAAAGTCAGGGATGCCTTATGGAATTTTAAAGAAAGTATTTGATCGTGGTGTTGCAGCTTGGAGAACGGGCCATAGACCTGGCACAACTCCAGCTCAATGGGGTCTTGCAAGAGTAAATAGTTTTGCTACTAAATCTAAAGGAACATGGGGCAAGGCAGATAAGGATCTTGCTGCTAAGGTTAAATAGGATATGATTTCTAATTTCAAAAACTTTTACGAATCTGAAACACCAGAACTTGAAGAGGGTATTAATGACCCAGCAATCTTTAAGGCTGTTTTCTTAGCTGGTGGCCCAGGTTCTGGTAAATCATTTGTTGTTGGTAAGGCATCTTTACTTGCACACGGATTTAAACTTATTAATTCCGACCCCGCATTTGAGGCTGCTCTCGCCAAGGCTGGAGTGGCTCTCACACCGCAAGGTTTAATGAGCCCTCAGGGTCAGAAAGCCAGAGCCAAGGCAAAGAGATTAACCGGTATGCAATTAAAGCAAGCAATCAACGGCCGACTTGGTTTGGTTATTGATGGTACTGGTAAAGATTACGATAAGATCAAAACTCAAGCCGAGGGTCTGAGAGCTCTAGGTTATGAAATTAAAATGCTGTTTGTCAACACAGATTTAGACACTGCATTAGAAAGAAATCAAACGCGACCACGATCATTGCCTGATGCTGAGGTAATAAAAATGTGGAAAGCAGTACAAAATAATATTGGAAAATTTCAAGGTCTTTTCAGAAATAATCTAATGGTGATAGATAATTCTTCTGGCAGTGATATCGAAGCTACTGCTCTGAATGCATATAAAGACGTGGGTAAATGGGCTGCAGAAGATCCCAAATCACCTATCGCTAAGAAATGGGTTTCAGCTCAAAAGAAAGCTCGGGGAATTAAGGAAGAAACATTAGACGAGAAGCTTAAAGTATCTGATGGTCTTGCTGCGTGGATTGATGACTTTCAAAAATCGGACGCTCCTCAGTTTAAAGGTAAAGACGTTAAGAAAAGACAACAGATGGCTGTCGCTGCATTCGCTGATGCCGGTGGCAAGTTAGATGAAAGAGTCTTTGGTGGCGATAGTACATTGAAGGCTATGATGCCAGATCTGGTACGATACTTAGATAGAAAATTAAATGGTAATGCGTATAAGAAAGCCGTTCGTACATTCTTAGATCTTCGCAAAAAGAATCCACACAACGCAGAAAGAAATCTCGTCAAGACTGCTCAAATTCATGATCTTGATGTCAGAGCCCTAGACAAGGTCTTCAAAGATATGGTGAAGGATGGCATCATGCCAAAACACCTATTGAATTACCGAGGGTTTGCAAGAGAAGAGCATGGAGCCGGAGACGAAGGTACTCCAGAGCTTACAAAAAAGCTTAAGAAAGACACTCCCGGACCACAATCATTTAAAGAATATACACGGAGTAAAAAATGAAAAACTTTACCACATTCATTTCGGAGTCACCGGAAGATCTCTCTGAGGCACCTGGTAAGTACAAGAAAAGAGGCGATAAAGAGCTCTATCAGTGGGGTGATATTAACCAAGCACTGATGCAGGCTGGAACTCGACCTCCACAGATTTTGGATATTCTCACCAAGCTCTCAAAGAAAGAGGTTGGTGTTCACGAAGAAGTTGAAGAAGTAGAAGAAGCTAAGGCACCCAAGATTAAGAAAATGGTTATCAAGGGTAACGAGATCAGTGGTCTTAAATCTGGAATGACCTCTTTTTCTGCAAAGCCAGTTGAGAATAAAGGAAAACTTGCTTTTAGAGTGGTAGATGAGTTTGGTGGTTTCGAAACTCTCGATCTAAAAGCATTCGCCAAGAAATTCGGATGAAATCATTCGGCAAACACTCGGGTTTAAAGCCAGAGTTTGGTCTCTATGAGGGCATCACTGTTCCTCTTGAGCGACCGATGATTGAATTTCAGGAAGAGAAAGAACCAGAATTAAATTCACCAAAGCGTAGCTCCGGTAACAAGAAATACGTGGTTTATGTAAAGAACCCCAAAACCGGAAATATTAAAAAGATTGAATTTGGTGATGAAAAGGGTGGTCTTACCTCCAAGATAAATGATAGAGGTGCAGCAGCATCATTTGCTGCAAGACATAGTTGTGATACGAAATCGGATAAGATGACACCCGGCTATTGGGCCTGTCGATTACCGAAATATGCTAGTGATTTGGGGCTGAAAGGTGGTGGAGATTACTTCTGGTAAACCGTACTTTGATGAACGGGTTGACAAATACAATTTTAGAACATTCAGTATCGATGCAGAGGATTCTCATTACGTCTGGCATCGAGACCAAGAATATCGACAAATTGAGGTAATGCGAGGCAATGGTTGGCAATTCCAATGGGAAAATGCTTTACCTTGGTTATTAGTGCCAGGTCAGAAATTCAGAATAGACCCTGGTGAGTATCATAGAATTATAAAAGGTGTGGATGATCTCGTTATTCGAATCACGCCAATAGATAAATAAACTCAAATACAGATCTTACGGAGATAAAAAAATGTCGTTCAAAGATAAAATCGACGAAATGGTACTGGACCTGCTTGAAGGCAAAAAGGTAACTGTTGAAGATGAAGGTGAAAAGGTAGAGTGTCCCAAGTGTGAAGGCAAAGGCTGTGAACACTGTGATGACAAAGGCTATCATATGGCAGAAGCAAAGAAGCTCGACCCAGTCGGTAAAGAAGACGACGATGTCGACAATGATGGTGATGTAGATGATTCAGATAAGTATCTGAAGAAGCGCAGAGCTGCAATCTCCAAGGCTGTCAAGTCAGAAGAAGTGGTAGATGAAGCGATGGGTGATGCTGCGCACAAAGCTGCAGTAAAATATATCACTAATCTTGGTAAGAAGAACAAAATGACGGTCGGTCAGCAACGAATGCATATTGACGACTTTCCGCAGAAGTATGATGCTAAGACACTTGCTCATGCCAAGACGATTAATAAGAATCAGTTCAGTGTCGAAGAAAAGACTGTCAAGTCAGAAGACAAGAAGCAATTCATGTATGCTGCTAAGATGGCAAAAGAAAAGGGCGATGCAAAATTTATGTTCGCCGGTAAAGAATATAAGGTCGAAGACGCCGATTTGGTCGATACCGACGAAAGTTCATGTGGTACCATGTCCGCTAGTAAGATTAAAAAGATGGGCAAGGCAATACGCGCCAGTAAAAAGTATTAAGGAGTTATACAATGATTGCACTTTTGACAGATCTGTTTAAACGATGCTTTGGGACGGATGATCCTAGGGAACCTGTTGTTCCTGCTACCCCTCCCGTGCAAGAGAAGCCTGCACCTAAGAAAGCTGCACCTAAGAAGAAAGCAGCTCCTAAAAAGAAAGCAGCTCCTAAGAAGAAGGCTCCGGCCAAAAAAGAATCATAGATAGTAAACCAAACCCAAGTACATAAAGGAGAATAACAATGGCACTATGGGCAAAAACGGATAATCTTGCAGGCGCACCTAAGTGGCTTGAAGATGATGCCAACAATACTAATAAGTCCAATGACATTGATAATGCAGTATTAGTCGACGTAACTGAGGCACAAGTTGCGGGTAACCGTGCAAAAGGTCTCAACACGCCTGGTTGGAACTTGTATCACACTTATACCGATCAAAATGGTAATACCCGTCACAAGGCAGAGCCACTTTGTGTATTTAAGGTATCTTCTGGTGATGCTGGTGACCTTGGTGTTACAGGTGTGACTGACGACGCTATTGTTGCTGATTAAAAAAGTTTTTTCTTTATTATGAATTTGACAGAATCAACCTTTCTGCTATATGCTATGAAGCATTACGACAACCCTCAGTGTACTGAGATGACCGAGTTCGAAGAGGATTTGAAGCGATTTCAATATCTCAGAAAACTCTTTGGTCGTTACAGACACGAGGATGAGTTAAAAGAAAGGTTGATTCTAAATCATTTAATTGTGTTGTATAATGTATTTGGCCCGGCTGCTACAAATATGCTGTTTATGAAACTAAAAGAGTTTCATGAATATTTAAAACCATTTGTGGTATACCTTAATTACATGCCAAGGATTGTGATGTACGAAGAACTTCAAATTAATGCTGACAGTATCTCGTCTGATCAAAAAATAGTAGATACGCTGATAGGGATCTAACATGGTCGTAGACTTATTTTTAGTCTTTCAATTCATTCGTAAGTTGGTTACTCCATACAATAACTGGCCTGCTTTCGAACAGGGAATTATTGATGATCAAGGTAACATCCTGATTAAGCGTAAACAATTCACCAAAAAGGCTCAACGACAGGCCTTCGGTGTGTTTGATCAGATGATACTCAACATCAAAAAGCTCTTGGCAAAATTGCCAGGCGGTTCATCGCGTCTTGGGTCTTATGCAGCTGCATTGTGGCTCATCAAAGAATACAAAACATTCTCAGACGAAAATGTCTTGAACGAGAGCCACACCGACGAAGATTTAAATTTGGCATGTGAAGGTTTTGAAGAGTGGTATCTGAACTACGTAGAGTTAGAAGAAGCGACAAAAGATGAAGAGGCTCCTGCTAATAACGTAGGTAGTGGTAATATCGCTGGTATGGATGGCAATCACATGTCCAAGGCAGCACAAAAAAGACATAAGAAAAGAACGTTGAAATCGTTCAAAGAAACCGCAAAGGAAATAAAATGAACAGAGAATCCGTATTTGAACAACTTAAAATCGATGAAGGTGTAGTATATGAAATCTACGAAGATCACCTTGGATATCCTACTTTCGGAGTGGGCCACTTGGTACTCGAGTCCGACCCGGAACATGGACAAGATGTCGGAACTCCTGTTACTGAAGAAAGAGTTCGAGAATGCTTTGAACGTGACCTTAACATCGCAATTGATGAGTGTGTTACTCTATACGGAGATGACTGGGAAGGATTCCCAGGCGAAGTACAAGAGGTTCTCGTCAACATGCTGTTCAATCTTGGACGACCACGTCTAAGTAAATTTAAGAATTTTAACGCAAAGCTTATTGAAGGCGATTATGCCGGTGCAGCTCCAGAAGGATTAGATTCTCTCTGGGCTCGTCAAGTTGGTCCTCGTGCCAATAGACTCATGGAAAGATTAGAAGCTGTATAAATAATAAGTTAGTTTAATATAAATCTAAAGGAGAAAATCATGTCCGTTGAAAAAATTATTGCTGAGGCTCTCGCTGAGAACCCAGTTCAAATGAAAGAGGCTTTCGAAGAGGAAGTCCGCACTCGCATCTCTGCTGCCCTTGAGGAGAAAGTCAATGCCAAAATGAAGGCTGAGATGGACGACGAGGAAGAAGAAGAAAAGGACGAGGACGAAGCTGAAGAAGATGAAGCTGAAGACGAGTCTGATGAGGACGAAGAAGAAAAAGAAGAGTCCAAAAAGAAGAAATAATTTTGGTCTTTGATTATGAATAAGTTATACCCTTGGGTTAGCACTTTCTTTAAGAAAATTTGGACGGGGTTGGTAGTAATCGCTACCGCCCCGTTTAAAGCGATAGTATGGTCATGGAAATCGTGGACTGCGAAACCTACGTTTAAGGTCACGGTCTCGTATGACTCTAAGTTTGGTAACCTAGACGATGTTGTTTATGAACATGTACCCAAGGTGATCAAATCTACTTGGAAGGAACTCAGCTTCGTTACTGCCGAAAAGAAAATTGTTAATATTAAGGCAAACGGTGGCCTGAATTATCGGATTGAGGAAGAATAATGTATCAAATATTATTTGTAATTATAATGGCTTTGGGTGGTGCAGCTGGTTGGTTCTATCAACAAAACCAAATTCTCGAGGCCAATAATCTAGTTCTAAAGGGTAATGTCGAAAAGATGGAATTCGCAGTCGAAGAACAGAAGGCTGCAATGGGTGCCATGAAAGAGGCATTTGAGACACAAGCTGCAGCCCTTACAAACCTGTCGCAAAAGAATTCTGAAATCAATGCAGAGAAAGATCGTTATATGGCAATCTTTGCTCGTCACAATCTGGATAAACTTGCTCTTGCCAAGCCAGGTCTGATAACGAATCGAACTAATAAAGCGACAAAAAAGATTTTTGAGGAGATAGAGAATGATAGCAAGAACATTGCTGATCTTAACGACTATAAGCCTGATTAGTGGTTGTTCAGTTCTTGGTAAATGGGGAATTGGTGCAGAACCAGAGAAGGTAATTCAGGTCGTATCAAAGCCTGTAGAGATTGAAATCATTCAGCCAACAATGCCACGACCACTCAGTCTGGAGAGTCCACAGTGGTATGTAGTCTCAGAAGCCGTAGTGCCTAATCTATGTAAGCAGGTACCTCGATTAGATGAGGCAGGTGAGCCAGAACTTACAGAAGATGGCACACCTAAGACGCGTAGACCTAAGGTCTGTGCTCAGGAAGACAAAGAAAATCCAGACTGGCCCGCCGGATATACTTACCTAGATAAATTCATGTCGGATATTAAGATTGCTACTGGAGGCGACGTCCTCTTTATTGCGTCTACTATTAAAGATTATGAATTGATGTCTGGTAATATTCAAGAGCTTCGTCGATACATTCGTGAACTTGGTGAGGTGATTGTGTACTATAAAGAGGTCACAGTCAAGAAGCCTAAAGCCGAAGAAGAGCAAGAAGAAACTCCCACACCTTAACAATTTGGTTTTTATATTATGGATTATGTGAATCACCATGCACTTCACAAAAATATGGACACTGGTTCTCTTTGTATGGACCATGTCGCCAATATGCGTAAAGAATTCTTTTGGGATATGACATACAGTTGGTGGCATCAGGTAGAACCGGGCGATGTGTGTGTTGATATAGGCTCGTGTATTGGTATGTTTACTGCTATGGCTCTTGATGAGGGAGCAAGTAAAGTTTACATGATAGAACCCAATAGGGGTCTGCTAGAGACAGCTATGAACAATGTCCGCGATTATGTGATCAATGCAAAGGAATCACCCATTGTACCAGTTCACGCAGCTATCATGAATCAGGCGGATCATGTAAATTACATTTATAATGAAGAAGAGGCTGGAGAATATCGAAAGCTTACGTTTGCAGAATTCATTGATTACTATAATATTGACCACATCGATTACTTGAAGATTGATTGTGAAGGTGGTGAATACGACATTCTCACCAAAGAAAATTTAGACTGGATTTATGAGAATGTAGATTTTATTGCTTTAGAAGTACATAGAAGACACACAGACACGTTTGGTGAAACTGGCTCGAATGAGTTTCGTAAGTTTCGCGATGAATTTCTCAAAAGGTATTGGGAAGAGGATCGTGTTCAATACCAATACAACAGTATCAAAAAGGACATCTGGAATGATGGCTTCGTACTGGCCGATAACCTTCAAGATCGATACGGCAAACTCCCACCAGAATTTATGATATATTTCACACCGAAAAATAGTTGACAATAACCTCCTCAGGTGTTATAATTCTATCATCACAAGTCATTATCCTAATAAATAGTTGGCAATGCAGACTTACCTGCACGTGCTTACTTAAGAGGTATTAATGTGGCAGACGATATAAACACAGATATCGCACTCATTAAAAAAGACATTAAGCAGATTGAGAAATTCTTTGGTCGCGTTGAGAGCAGCATGGAATCGCTGGTTGATGTATCAAAAATGACGGCAGTACAAGAAGAAGTCCTCAGAATTGCAGGCGAAAGATTAGACGATCTTGAGGATCGTATTGAGAGTCATCGCAAAGAGGATGAAAGTCGTGTGGTAGCAGTACACAAGAAACTTGATGAGTACAGAGACTCTTCTCGTGAAGACCACAAGCGTCTGGCAGAACATACAGCCAAGAATCGCACAAAGCATGATACAGTAGTCATTGAAAAGATTGATAAGGTCGCGAAAGAGGTCACTAAAACATTGGATGAACACGGTGAGCGACTCCGAACACTTGAGAACTGGAAGTATTACATGATGGGTCTGGGTGCTGCAGTTGCATTCATCGGCCTAGAAAGATTTATGTAATAAATCGGTTGACAATCATATGAGTTTGTATTATAATGGCTCTATGAATTAAACCTTATAGGCTTTAGATTATGCTAGATTTTGTTGATATCCAGTATGCCCAGCTTCTTTCGGCAAGATTGGAAAATTTCAAGATCCGTTCGACCAACCCATACAAGATTAATTTCAGATGTCCTATCTGCGGAGACTCTCAAAAGTCTCGCTCCAAATCCCGAGGTTGGCTCCTAGAAAAAGATAATGGGCTTCTCTATTATTGCCACAACTGTGGTGCCAGCATGTCGTTCCCTTTCTTTCTGAAGGGTCAAGACCAGATGATGTACAATGATTATGTCGCTGAGAAGTTCATCAAAAAGGCAAACAACTCTATCACTACAACCTCAGACGACAGCAAATTCAAAACTGCTGCTCCGAAGTTTACTAAGAAAAATAACCCTTTAAAAGCAATTAAAAAAGTTAGTCAACTCCAGTGGAATCACCCAGTCAAGGGATATATAAATCAGAGGCAGATTCCTCCGAATCAGCACTATCGTCTTTACTACGCACCAAAATTCAAAGGATGGATCAACTCGATCATCCCAAATAAATTCGAAAATGTAGGTAAAGACGAGCCACGATTGGTTATACCATTTTTAGACAAAGACAATAATGTCTTTGGTGTATCTGCCCGAGGCTTTGATCCCAAGGGAGTGCGTTATCTTACTATCATGTTCGATGACCGACCTAAGATCTTTGGCTTAGACACAGTTGATTTTAGTAGACAGTACTACGTGGTTGAAGGTGCTATTGACAGTTTTTTCATACGCAATTCCGTGGCAATGGCTGGTGCGGATGGTGGAACATCAGCCCTTAAAAATGTGAAAGAAAATGCTGTCTTTGTTTTTGATGCTGAACCTCGTAATAAGGAGATCCATAAACGAATGGAAAAACTTATAGAACAGGGATACAAGATTTGTATATGGCCACATAATGTGCCAGGTAAGGATATAAACGAGATGATATTGGCAGGTTTCAGCGACGTTCAACATGTTATTAAAGATAACATCTACAGCGGACTTGAAGCAAAATTAAAATTACAACAATGGAGAAGGACTTAGATAATGAAAGCAAGGTTAATCAGCTACTCCCAGCCGACAATAGCCACGAAACAAGAAGGTCTTGATAATATTCAGGATCTTATAGCATTCTGTGCAAGGGTTTCAAACCCAACCAATCAGATGAATACTGAAACAAGTGAGAAACTTCTTAGATATCTGGCAAAACATAAACATTGGTCGCCATTTGAAATGGCCTCTGCATGTTTTGAAATTGAAACTACACGTGATATAGCTCGACAATTATTGCGTCATCGTAGTTTTAGTTTTCAAGAATTTAGTCAACGTTATGCAGATCCCACCGAGGATCTTGACTTTGTAGTCCGTGAAGCACGTTTACAAGATGAGAAGAACCGACAAAATAGTGTCGCGACAACTGACACAGAACTCAAAAAAGATTGGCAGCTGAAACAATTGAGTATTATTCATGAAGCCAAACTAGCCTATAAATGGGCAATCGAAAATGGGATTGCAAAAGAACAGGCCAGATCAGTACTGCCTGAAGGTCTTACAGTGTCGCGACTCTATGTCAATGGTACCATACGGTCTTGGATTCACTACATTGAATTACGTAGTGATAATGGTACCCAAAAGGAACATATGGAACTTGCACGGGCTTGTGCAACCGCAATTTATCGAATCTTTCCACTAGCGAAAGAATACGTAACAGAATAAGGAGCAGACATGGATCACCTAGGTATCCGAATTGATAATAGAAGAAATAAACTGCTATCGGAGCAGTCAGCAAAGTTGTTGAAAGATTATTACTGTCGGGAAGACGAGAAAACTCCCCAACAAGCATTTGCACGTGCAGCAGTGGCTTATTCCTATGGTGATTTAGAACTTGCTCAACGCATTTATGATTACGTTTCGAAGGGTTGGTTTATGTTCGCTTCACCAGTTCTCTCAAACGCTCCTATCGAAGGTGAGCCTGTAAAGGCGTTACCCATTTCGTGTTTTCTTACTTACGTACCAGATTCATTAGAGGGTCTTATTGACCATAGTGCCGAGCTTCGGTGGTTGTCAGTCAAGGGTGGTGGTGTCGGTGGTCATTGGTCCGATATTCGAGCTGTATCAAAGAAGGCTCCCGGTCCGATGCCATTTCTTCACACTGTTGATGCAGATATGGTTGCGTATCGTCAAGGTAGAACTCGTAAGGGATCTTATGCAGCCTATATCGACTGTGACCATCCAGACATCATTGAATTTTCAAACATGAGAATTCCAACTGGTGATGTCAATCGTAAGAATCTCAACCTACATCATGCTGTGAATATAACTGATAAATTCATGCAGGCTGTTGAAGCCGGAGCGGATTGGGATTTGATTGATCCCGATGATGATTCAGTGAGAGATACAATCAAGGCTCGTAAATTGTGGGAACATCTATTAGAAACTCGATATCGAACAGGTGAACCTTACCTAAACTTTATCGATACTGCAAATAGAGCACTACCACAGTCTCAGCAAGACCTCGGTCTAAAGATTCGTGGTTCTAATCTATGCAATGAAATTCACCTCGTGACTAGTGAAGATCGTACTGCTGTGTGTTGTCTATCCTCAGTCAATGTAGAGAAATACGACGACTGGAAAAATACGACGATGGTCGAAGATCTTATAGTCTATCTCGACAATGTACTGCAATTTTTCATTGATCATGCTGGTGATGAAATTCACCGAGCTCGATTTAGTGCCCAGCGTGAGAGATCACTCGGCCTTGGGGCCATGGGTCTACACTCATACTTTCAAAAGAATATGATCCCATTCGCTTCACAAGAAGCAGTAGAAAAGAATGACGAGATTTTTTCATTGATGAAAACAAGAGCCGTAAAAGCTACACTGCTGATGGGTAAAGAGAAAGGAGAAGCTCCAGACATGAAGGGGACGGGTCGCCGTAATGCTCACATGTTGGCAATTGCTCCGAATGCAAATTCTTCAATGATTGTAGATACATCACCCAGTATCGAGCCTTGGAAAGCCAATGCATTTACATCTCGTACTCGTGTGGGATCACATCTAAATAAGAACCCATACCTAGAAGCAGAACTAGATCGTCTGGGTCAGAATACCGATGAAATCTGGTCATCAATTATTACGAATGGTGGCTCGGTACAACATCTACGTTTCTTGTCTGATCATGTGAAAGATGTATTTAAAACAGCAATCGAACTTGATCAGTTGTGGCTCATTCGATTGGCTGGTGATCGACAAGAACATTTGTGTCAAGGACAATCCTTGAATATATTCTTCCCTGCTGGAGCCGACAAAGGTTATCTCCATAAGGTACATTATCAAGCTTGGAAACAGGGCTGCAAGGGTTTATATTATCTTCGCACAGAATCATCAAACAGGGCTGAAAACGTCTCACAAAAGGTTGAGCGAGAGAAGCTAGACAACTTGGTGACTCCTGGTAGTTTTGTAAATGGCAAGGAAGATAATCAAGACGAGTGTGTGGCATGCCAGGGGTAAATAGAGTACAACAAGACGAGAAGCATCATTCACAAACAAATTATAAACTATCTTTATAAGGATCCCTCAATGCAAGTAGTAATCTACTCTAAATCATTTTGCCCGTTCTGTGAAAAGGCAATGGCATGGTTTAAACTACACAATTTTACTTTCACAGAAATTAAATTGGATGACGAAGAGCAACGTATGTCATTCTACCAGAAATATCCAAACGTCCGGTCGGTACCTCAAATCTTTATCGACGACAAGCAAATTGGAACATATAATGATCTAATGAAAATCGCTGATACTTTGATTAAGAAATCATCCGGTGGTTTGATGGAGTTTTCTGAGACATATAAGCCTTTTCATTACCCATGGGCTATTGACATCACTACTCGACATGAAAAAGCTCATTGGATTGAAGACGAGCTCGATCTCTCTGAAGATGTATCCGATTGGAAGGGTGGCAAGATCACCGATGTCGAAAAGGAATACATCACCAACATTCTTCGCCTCTTTACACAAAGCGATGTTGCTGTTGGCCAAAACTATTTTGATCAGTTCATTCCCAAGTTTAAGAACAACGAGGTTCGCAATATGCTTTCATCGTTTGCTGCTCGGGAAGGTATTCACCAGAGAGCCTATGCTCTTTTGAATGAGACACTAGGTCTTTCAAATGAAGAATATCATGCGTTTCTTGAGTATAAAGAAATGGCTGATAAGATTGAATACATGATGGAGGCAGACGTTAATACCATTCGTGGTCTTGGTCTTGCTCTTGCAAAATCTGTCTTCAATGAAGGTGTCGCACTTTTTGCATCATTCGTAATGCTACTGAACTTCCAACGATTCGGTAAGATGAAAGGAATGGGCAAGGTTGTTGAATGGTCTATCCGTGATGAATCAATGCACGTAGAAGGCAACTCTAAACTCTTTAAGGTTTTCTGCCAAGAACATCCTCGTATTGTGGATGATGAATTCAAGGCTGAGATCTATGAAATGTCTCGACAGGTAGTTAAGTTAGAAGACAAATTTGTCGAGTTAGCCTATAAGATGGGTGAAACTGAAGGCCTTGAAATGGCAGAGGTCAAGCAATACATTCGATATATCACAGATCGTCGATTGATTCAATTAGGCATGAAACCGAACTTCAGGGTAAAAGACAACCCACTTTCTTGGCTCGAATGGGTATTGAATGGTGCAGACCATACTAACTTCTTTGAGAATCGAGTGACAGAGTATGAAGTAGCTGGCTTATCGGGCAATTGGGATGAAGCGTACGCTGCCTAGTGCCCCTGGGCTCCTACCTTATGGTTCGAATGTCAGTGCTCCGGCTATTCAGTTGCCGGACACTGACCTCTTCAAAACAGAACGTGGAGCAAATGCCAGTAAATATTTTGAAGAGAGGCTGAGTCAACTTAATCGTGAATACGAAGAGTTGGTAGAAGCAGCAAAACAAACAGAGATGGTGTATCGTGCGACATACAATTTTGTACCAAAGGTTGGGCATATATATTATCTGTATAATGCAGAAAATGGGTATATGCTGAGCTTAATTGAAAAATGGACTCGGTATGAATGTATCGGGGCCTATCGGTTTACTGCCGACAATATTTGGGACAGAGTTAATGATCGACAAGACACCGTTTAATAATGTAATTAAAGCATTAAAAGACGAAGGTAAGTATCGAGTCTTTAATGACATTGTAAGAACGAAGGGTGATTTTCCCAACGCAACTTGGTACGGAAAATACGCTCCGAAGAATATCGTAAATTGGTGTTCAAATGATTATCTGTGTATGGGTCAGAATCAATATGTGATTGATGCCATGCATACGGCTCTTGATAAGACAGGTGCTGGAAGTGGTGGTACACGTAACATTGGTGGAACATCTCATTTTCATGTAACTTTGGAAAAAGAATTGGCAGAATTACATGGAAAAGAATCTTCTGTTTTATTCACATCAGCCTACGTCGCCAATGAATGGTCATTGGTTGCCTTGGCAGAAATCATTCCCAATCTTGTTTATCTAAGTGATTCGAAGAATCATGCTAGCATGATCCAAGGCATTCGACACAGTGGTGCCGATAAAAAAGTCTGGCAACATAATGATCTACGTGAACTCAAATTTTATTTAAATTGGGCCAAGATGGAAGGTAAGACACCTTGCATCGTCTTCGAGTCGGTCTATAGTATGGATGGAGATGTCGCACCGATTAAGGAGATTTGTGATCTGGCAGAAGAATACAATGCGATCACATATATTGATGAGGTCCACGCAGTCGGTCTTTATGGGTTGACAGGAGCTGGATATTGTGAGAAAATAGGTGAAGAGAGGGTAGATATAGTAAATGGAACACTTGGAAAGGCGTTTGGTTGTCACGGTGGGTATATTGCTGGTGATAGTGATGTTCTTGATGCAATCCGATCAGTCGCATCAGGCTTCATCTTCACCACATCAACATCACCTGTCGTTTGTGCAGGAGCTATTGCGTCAATACGTTATTTAAAAGATCATAACAATCTAAGAGAACAGCATCAAGAACGTGCTGCTACTTTGAAGAAAATGATCAAAGATGCTGGATTGAAAATACACGATTCGGCATGTACACACATTGTCCCCGTTATGGTGGGTGATGCAAAGAAATGTAAATCGATAAGCGATACTTTGTTAAATAAATATGGATTATACATTCAACCAATAAATTACCCCACTGTAGATGTGGGAACAGAACGATTGAGAATTACACCAACCCCATTACATGATGATGGTATGATGCATGACTTGGTCACAGCTTTGAAGGGAGTATTTGATGAACATACGTAGAAATTTATGGAGAGCAGCAGGATTATTGTCGGTAGGGATGGCTTACATAGGAGCCCTCGTGCCGGGTATTCCGACCACTTCTTTTCTACTCCTTGCGTTATGGTGTTTTAGTAAAAGTTCACCTAAACTAGAAAAATGGGTGTGGGAACATCCCACATTTGGACCTTATGTGCAAAATTGGACAAATAAAAGAGTGTATCCAACAAAAGCTAAATATATGATGTTGGCTTGCTGTCTATTCAGTCTTGCTTGGATTCTTTATTTACAATTAAAGCTAGTTGCTACGATTAGTATAGGTTTATTCATGCTTTTCTGGCTAGTCTGGGCTTGGAGATATCCAGGTTCGGTAGAAGAGTATGATCGTCGAGTAAAAGCCGGTGAAAAGATCGGTTGGTTGAAAGGAGATACCGCACATGGCCAAAAAGGATAGAAGAAATGAACAACCCCCACGTGAGTATTCACTGGAGGATCTCGTGAGAGCTTTTGGCCCTCAAGCATTGAATAACGCAGCATTTAGTCAGGCAATTGTTGACATGTGGAAACTAGAGGTGACCACAGCTTCGTTAGACGAGCTAGACTATATCGACATGCAAGTGGACGAGATGGTCGAATTCCCAGAGGCAGAATATATCTGGGCAAGAATTCAAGATAATGTCAAAAATATGTAAGGAGTTGTTGAAATGAAAGATACGAACGTACCAAAAATCTACGAGTCACCTGACCGTGGCAAAACGGTTTATGCTCGAGACTTTGGATCTGATATCAGGACAAGGGTATTAATCAAATCGGATGGAAGACAGCAAAGTACATTACAGGGTAGTGGACGATCGGCAAGTAATAACGTTTGAGAAGTCTAGTTTTTCGAAGGATTTTCTATTAGTCTGCTCATTAGGGCTCAATATAGGATTCTTCGTAGGTTTATTATTCATTTAAAAAGGTGATTTGGTTATGAAAAGTGAAATTGAAGGCAAGTATGCAGTTGCAACGGTAGTGTCTACCTTCAGACAAAGATATGTTATTCCAGTTGAAAAACTACAACAATTAAACGAAGATCATGACTTGGACGAAGAGACCGCATTAGTGTGGCTCGAAGAGTGTGTGCAGGCTGAACAAGTGAAAGAGTTTTCTCAATCTTGGCTAGGTCAGCACACGGTTGACAAGGGACTTGTCGATCGCGAAACAATACTGGGTATTTTCGACACTGATAACAAATATCTCGTCGAAGGACCAGATGGTTGGGGTGAAGAAAAGAAGTTATCGTTTATTGATGATTGGGAAGAAAAGCAACCTAAAGCATGATCACAATTTACGGCACAGCGCAGTGTGGATTCTGCCATGATGCAGTAAGTCTTGCAAAGAAGTACGGAATCCCGTACGAATATAAAGACATTGGCTTATCCAAGTATTACAAACAGCTTCGTTCAGAACATGTCGACATGCAAAAGATACCTCACATATGGTGGGACGATAAATATATTGGCCATTACAGAGAGTTTCACGAAGCGGTTCAAACACATTTAATGATGGAGGATACAAGTCTTGTTACATCCCGAGATTGATTTAATATGGCGTAATGAAATGAAACGCCAAGAAACTACGATAGAGCTAATCGCGAGTGAGAATTTTGCTAGTGATGAGGTAATGGCACTATGTGGTTCAATCTTTACAAACAAATATGCTGAGGGTTACCCAGGTCGTCGCTATTACAATGGCTGTGACCATATGGATGAGATTGAAACATTTGCAATCGAACAGCTCAAATCTCTCTATGGTTGCCAATTTGCCAATGTCCAACCTCATTCTGGTGCAAATGCTAACGGGGCTGTCTTTCAAGCATTCTTAACACCCGGTGATAGAATCTTAGGTATGGATCTTGCATCTGGTGGCCACCTCTCGCACGGGGCTCCAGTCAATATGTCCGGTAAAATCTATGACGCAATGACATATGGTGTGGACGAAGATGGCTATATTAACTACGAAGAAGTTTTGAAATTGGCATGTAGTTATAGACCAAGAATGATTATCGCTGGTGCGTCAGCCTACCCTCGACAAATAGATTGGGAAGCATTTAGATTTATTGCCGATCAAGTCGGAGCCCTGCTGATGGTTGATATGGCACATTATTCAGGTCTGATTGCAGCTGGTGTATATGACAGTCCAGTTGAATATGCCGATGTGATTACCAGTACGACACACAAGACATTACGTGGCCCTCGTGGTGGTATCATTCTATGGAACGATAAGTCATACAGTAGAAGAATTAATAGTTCTGTCTTCCCTGGTACTCAGGGTGGTCCATTAATGAATACTATTGCTGCTAAGGCTCAGGCTTTTGTTGAAGCTTCTACTACCGACTTTGAGAAATATGGAGCTCAGGTAATTAAGAATGCACAGGCCATGGCTGGTGTCTTTACCGAATCTGGTTTTGATATTCTTACAGGCGGTACTGACAGCCATATCATTCTACTCGATTTAAGTAAAAGCAAATATTCGGGTAGAGAGGCGGCAGATAAACTTGAGAGTCGCCGGATTACAGTCAACAAAAATGGAATACCAAACGACCCTAGAAGTTTTATGGAAACGTCTGGTATAAGAATCGGCACTGCCGCTGAGACAACAAGAGGACGCGATGAGATTTGGTTTGCACATTTGGCCGAGAGAATCGTGAAATACTTAAATGACTGATACAACCCAAGATCAAAAGAAATTAACCGACCGCGCTTTATGGGAAGATAAACACCACCGGCAGTTTGATTATAAAGAGCAACAAAACCGTTGCATGGTGTGTGGTGAGACTGATAATCGTCATACATACACATGCGTTTTTTATGATACAAAATGAGGATAACCTTTATGAAATATTTGATCGCTTTTACTTGCATTCTTTTCGCACTACCTGCAAGTGCAGATCGCTTCTATGAAATTCGTCAACTGTGGAATACCTGTGCAGCCTGCCATGGAGCTCGTGGTGAGGGTGCCATTGGCCCTTCTCTCTATTACAAATCTGCTGATGAAATCATCACCAAGCTCACACTCTATAAGAATGGTGAGATAGTAGGTCCCCAGTCGCAAATGATGTGGCCACAAGCCATGCAGCTTACTGATGGTCAAATCGGTACGATAGGTGTATTTGTACAAGAAGGCTTCCCGCAGGAATAAATAGGTAAAATATTCTAATAATAAAAAAGGAACCACAATGTACGAATATAGAGCAAAGATTAACCGTGTTGTCGACGGCGATACTGTTGATGTAGATATTGAACTTGGTTTTGGTGTAGTCTTGTCTGATGAGCGTGTTCGCATCATGGGCATTGATACACCCGAATCAAGAACAAGTGACAAGGTAGAAAAGATTTTTGGTCTTGCAGCCAAGAATCGACTTAAGTCTTTGCTCGGCAAGACTTGTGTATTGAAGACCCAGGTCGCCAAAGATGGTGAGGATATGAAGGGTAAGTTTGGTCGTGTCTTAGGTGATTTTGATGCCTATGATGCCAAACATGATGCTTGGAGAGCAGTGACAGCAATTATGGCTGACGAGGGTCATTGTGTACCTTATTATGGTGGTTCGAAAGAAGAGACGCAAGCAGCGCATCTAGCCAACCGTGAGAAATTACTCAAGGAAGGTGTAGTGTCTCAGGCTGATTATGACAAAGCAGTTGCTTTGATGGCAAAGAAAAAATAGGTTGACATCATATGGATCTTGTGATAGAATGGTCAAGAATTTTATCACAGGATCTTTTATTATGTTAATAGCTATATTACAATTTGTATTAATGATGATTTTTCTTGCGGTCATGGCAGCAATCGTGTGGGAATCAACTCTCATGCTAGATGAACGCAAGAAAAATTACCGAGCAGGAACTCACGATTATTATGGTAATCGGATCAAGCCTTTTGATAAGTCTGATATCAAATATCGTGATGGTGACAACACATAAATAAATTCAATATAATGTTTTTGATGAAGGAATCGAAATGGCTAAAACAATTCTCATAACTGGTGGCGGTGGTTTTATTGCCCACCATCTAATCAATCAAGTACTCATCCGCACAGATTGGAACGTGGTTACCATTGATCGCCTAGATTATAGTGGTAATCTCAATCGTCTGCATGACCTCCTGCAAGATCGTACAGCAGAAGAGCGTAAGAGAGTTCGAACCATTTTCCACGATCTTAAGGCGGAAATGAACCCTCAGATTATTGCTGATATTGGTCCGGTTGAAATCGTCGCACACCTTGCAGCAGGATCTCACGTAGATCGCAGTATCGATCACCCTATGGAGTTCGTGATGGATAATGTTGTCGGTACTTGTAACATTCTTGAGTTCGCTCGAAAGCAAGAAGACCTAGAAAGATTCGTGTATTTCTCTACTGATGAAGTATTTGGCCCTGCACCAAACGGTGTCAAGTATGATGAATACGATAGGTATAACAGCACGAATCCTTACAGTGCTTCGAAGGCTGGTGGTGAAGAACTTGCAGTTGCATATCAAAATACCTATAATATGCCAATCTACATTACGCATACAATGAACGTATTTGGTCAACGTCAACACCCAGAAAAGTTCATTCCATTGTGTATTCGTCGAGCCAGAGATGGTGACATGATCACGATTCACTCTGACGAGACAAAGACAATACCAGGATCACGACATTATATTCATGCTGAAGACGTGGCTGATGCTACTCTTTTCTTGCTTCAGAATGAGCATACACTCAACGCAGAAGAGAATAATGGCATTAAGTGTCCGAAGTTCAACATCTGCGGTGCTACCGAGCTGAATAACCTCGAGCTTGCACAAATGATTGCTGATGCACAAGGCAAAGAATTGAACTACCAGTTTATGGACTTCCACAGCAGTCGACCTGGACATGATCTTCGCTACGCACTGAGTGGTGAGAGAATGAAACAAATGGGTTGGGAACCACAACCTGTTGAAGATCGTATTAAAGAAGTCGTACAGTGGACACTTGAGAATACGAGATGGCTTGAGGTATGATCGACCTCCAAAAGCACAGGTCAAGTCTGAGTAATTTCTGGCAGGCAGATCCCTTTCCACATGCATGTTTGGAAAATTTTTGGGATTCTGACTTCTGCCAGGAATTGCACGATGAATTGCCTGCGCCGAATTCTCACAAGTGGAACGGCTATTACAATAATCCCATAGAGTACAAAAAGACTATGAACATATGGGATAAATTTGATAGTAAGCTATATCAGGCTTTTACGTACCTATCGAGTAGAGTATTCACGGATTATCTGATTGAAACCTTAGAGATACCTGGGTTAGAACCCGATGTGGGACTACATGGTGGTGGGCTGCATTATTACCCACCGGGTGGTAAATTGAATCCACACATTGATTATAGTCACCACCCCAAGTTAAAATACAGGCGTAAAATCAGTGTACTGGTCTATCTTAACAAAGATTGGCAAATGACCGATGGGGGTCAACTAGGGCTGTGGGATAAAGACCGTGCCCATGCATGTGAAGAACCTGACAAGGTAGTAAACCCAGAGTATAATACTTGCATGATATTTGAAAACTCTGAAAAAAGCTATCACGGGTTAGCTAACGTGAGTCAAAATGACAGGTATAGTTTGGCCATGTACTATATGGTTAACGATAATACCCCATCGGTAAACCTCAAGGCAAACTTCCTGCCCTCGGCAGATCAGAGGGATGATAAGCAGGTAAAAGAACTAATAAATCTTAGAAAGAGACAAAGAATAAACACGGAGATTAACCATGAGTCTTGATGCATTCTTAGAAAATGCTTTGAATTTTGCTCGAAATGCACCAACGGATATTAATGAACATATCCCCACCCTACTCGAACTGGGTCGGGAGTGTGATACGATTATTGAGATGGGTGTTCGGTCAGGCATGAGTACACGAGCCTTTATGAATACTGAGGCTAAATTAACATGCTATGATATCGTATTAAATCAAAGACTTGTTGAAATGTTTAAGCTCTTGTCAGAGACCTATGGTAGGGATGTCTCGTATATCGAGGCTGATGTACTTAAGCTTGAAATACCCGAGGTCGATTTATTATTCATTGACACTCTACACACGAACGGTCAGCTTCGACAAGAGCTTAGGCTTCATGGTAATAAAGCTCAGAAATATCTTGCATTCCATGATACGCAGACATTTGGTACTCGTGATGAAAGAATGAGTGGTGAGTATCCAAAGAAGCCAATTGCAGGTGAAGGTCTACTTCCAGCAATTATTGATTTTATGATTGAAAATCCTCACTGGAGATTCAAAAGTCATTTCACAAATAACAATGGTCTGACAGTACTCGAACGATGCAAATAATTGATTCATTTCCATTCTTCGCTCCAACCGGCAAAGAACTCTTAAAGCTGAGAGTAAATCTCTACAAGGACATCGTTGATAAATTTGTTATTGTAGAGTCTAATAAGACACACAGCGGAAAACCAGTACCATTTAGATTTGAAGAAATCGCAAATGAGCTGAAGCTTCCAATGGACAAAATCATCTACATACCACAGCATATTAATGATTCAGAGTGGCTTGAGCCATTGGAAGTTGATATCAAAAATGCAGGTGTGAATGCATCAAATCCCGATTCGGTCAGAGCTCGGATTCGTGAAAGGCTTCAGAAAGATGGTGTGCTGCAGGCCTTGCACATGTTCAATGACGACGATGTGTTCATTTATGGTGATGCCGACGAAATCATCAATCCAATCCATATCAAATGGGTCGCGAACACAATCAATCAAGCAGCAAGAAATAATATTGTAGTCAAAATACCAATGGTCTTTTTACAGGGTAGGGCTGATCTGAGAGTATGGGATATCAGCCGGGGTGAGAAAGGTGCTTGGTTTCCTTGGGATCGTTCTACATTCTTTGCGACCAAGGCTCAACTTTCCAAGTCAAGCGTAAGTAATATTCGATGTGGCAATGTAAACCTTAAGACCGTATGGCCCCGATCACATGGTAAAGGTATCCCCGAAATGGGTTGGCATTTTGCATGGATGGGTAACAAGAATACTCGAAAGGCAAAGGCTACGTCATTTGCTCATGCTCACGATAACTTCAAAGAAATGGGTTACGAGGGTGGATTCCAAGACAAAGAGTACCAAGACTGGCTAGAGGAAATGACACCCCAGGCAGGAAAACCAGCCCTAAACGGTAATACTAACCAGTTTCTGAAGAGTTACCCAATAGAGAATTTGCCAGATCTGCTGTTAGAAGACGAGGAACTCCACGAGTTCTTTTTGCCTTATAACCCAGAAATCATATAAGTTCGGTCCTTATTCCAAAATGTTCTAAAAAAATTTGATTTTTTTTCAAAAAAGTGTTGACAGCAGGCGCAAAGTAGCCTATAATAGACACATAAATTGAGATAAGGAATTAAATTATGAATACAGAAATTATTGAAATCAACATGAACACCTTCAGTGGTTCCATTCCTGCTGGATTTGATCTGGTCGAATACCCCAAGGGTACTGACCCCTTAGATGGTTGTGTATTGTACGGTTTTGATGAGGTCGGTTCTTTCTTTTCTAATGCAGCTCACTGTTTCTTAAAGGTTTCCTAATATGGCTTATTTCACTTACACCAAGGACCCAATCGGTGTTTTCACTGAGAAAAGTGCTGGTAATTACTTTGAATTCTCTAAAAACGAAGAGACGGAATTCAATGGTTACCCCCACAAGATCTGGGTCGGTGGTAAGGGCGTCTGTGGTATGTCTGGTTGGAGATATGGTCTGGTCAAAAAGACTGTGGCTTACATTGTCGTTGATGAAGATGAATGCGGCAAACCAGTGACTGAGAAGTGGCAAATTAAGGGTAAAAAAGATTATGTCTACTAAGTGGGACAAGAGATTTGTAAGCCTAGCCCGAGAGATTTCTACCTGGTCTAAGGACCCCAGCATGAAGATTGGGGCAGTAATCGTAGATGACGATCGCAGAATCCTCGCTACTGGTTACAACGGGTTTCCTAAAGGTATTGAGGATTCACCCGAACGATACGCTGATAAGCCAACTAAGTACGATCATGTCATTCATGCGGAAATGAATGCAATATATAATGCCACATATAACGGAACTTCATTGAAAGATTCCACGATATATGTTTGGGGTCTACCTGTCTGTAATGATTGTGCGAGAGGTATTATTCAGGTTGGTATCAAAAGAGTTGTGATGGCAACTGCTGGAGAGATACCAGAGAAATGGGTAGCTGCGTACTCCAAATCACTCAATCTATTTGTCGAGGCAGGAGTTGAAACAGAGTTCATTTAGTTGTTGACAATTCCAACTAGTCATGTTATAATTACATTCTAATTTGCGAACAAGGGGGCGAGAGATGCCGGGTGGTGAGCCTGCCATATACCCCGAAAACGGCCATATAAGACTCGGCTCTCTCCTTAATTCAAGGTACCAATATGGTTCATGTAACTTATCACCACTGGAAAAAGAAAGATGTAGTCTACGAGGTTGTCGGTAGTATGCTAGCCGCTTTCAACAATCCTGTTAGTGATAGAATCATTATCATAGACGAAGATCGTGTACATCATGACATATTGAAAAATACGATTATTGAGATCAGAGACACCTTAACAAAGGATGAAATCAAGGTATAACTACAGGGGACGAGTGATACGGTGGTGAACCTGCCTTTACCCCCGAAAAATGGTAATATGGATCCCGTATCACTCACTTTAATAAGGAGAAGTTATGAGAGGTAGATTTACAGATCGTACGCGCCGTGAAGGTGCATTGGCTCGCCTTAAAGAGTCTAAGTTCTTTGAAAAGGTCAACGCAAAAGGTGTTGCCCGTACACAAGAGAAGTGGCAGGCCCGTAAGGATGCCGAGATCGAAATTTTAGAAAAAAGGATTTCAATGTTTTAGGTATTTTATTATGACAATGCATTTATTGAAGGGTTATTCGTCACTGAACACGAAAAAGCCCAAACCTAAAATCACCAAGGTCAAGCTTAACCAACTCGAAAAGGAGTGGCTTAAGGACAATAAACACCTACGCCAGAATCATATGCACGGTGATCAAAGAACCTTCGCTGAATATATAGATTATGTCTACGGAAATGTAAAAATCAAAAAGGAATTTAGACCCTATGAGACGCAACACAAGCCGTATACGCGCCCAACGCCAAACTACCCATCGGCAAGCCCTACGCAGAAAAGACATGATGCGTCTTCAAACCAACGAGGAACAAACCCAACGCCCAGAAAAGAACCCCAAAAATATACGGGTACTTTAGTGAAGGGAATCAGCACTATGCACAAATCCAATGCTGTACCCATTATTAATAAAGAACAAGCAACCGAAATATCTCGGATGGGGCGTTAAGACTTAAAGGATCTTCATTTGAAGTACTTAACACTCACAACGTCAATCGCAATCGCATCGGTAGCAGCCTACTTCTCAATTGTGGGTTTGGCTGCCATTTTTTCTGGAGCCTTTTTATCGGTCGTTGTCATGGCTGGTATTTTGGAGGTTGGTAAACTTGTATCAGCAGCATGGTTACATCATGAGTGGGATCGAGTTACATTTTTAGTTAAAACATATTTTATCACATCAATCCTGGTACTCATGTTTATTACAAGCATGGGTATATTTGGATTCTTATCTAAAGCACATCTTGAACATTCTATATCAACAGGTGGGACAAATGAACTCAGAATCACTAACTTGGAACGACAGATTGGTAATCAGCAACGTACTATTACGGACGCAGAAAAGGTGCTTAGTCAACTCGACCAAACGGTCCAAGTCCTCCTTGACGCAGATCGTATTAGGGGGGAGTCCGGTGCACTCGCAACGAGGAAGGGTCAGTCCGAAGAAAGGTCTGCTCTCAACGAAAACATCAACGCTGCGTATGATAGAATCGAACAATACCAAGAAGAACTCACTCCGCTCACGCAAGAGAAACTTGCGATAGAAGTAGAGGTTGGTCCTCTCAAATACATTGCGGAACTAGTCTACGGCGAAGATGCCAAAGACATGTTTGATACTGCTGTGCGTGGCATCATTATAATGCTTGTTGTTGTATTCGATCCTCTTGCCATAATGTTACTCGTTGTTTCTGTTGGTATGTTTAAAAGAGATCGTGAAACAATGAATCCATTGGTCGACGAAGAACAAATTATGAGAATGGATGTAGCAAACGAAGACCCCATCGACTGGGATCACGCACCGAAAGGTGAGAATCAGGAAGAGCAGAAACACCAAGGTTTAACCACTGTACTAAAACGAAGGCCTATTTAATATGAAATATTTGATCACCCTTATAGTCAGCGTGTCAGCCATGTTTGCACTGGCAAATGAAAAAGAACAACCTTTTATTCAATTTCCAACGATACCACAAGACGAATATTGCCTTGCAATGAATATCTACCACGAAGCAAGAAGCGAGAATCTGGCTGGAATGTACGCTGTGTCAGACGTTGTGTTGAATCGTGTAGAAAGTTCTCGGTATCCCGATACAGTCTGTGGCGTTGTACATCAAGCCGTATTGAGCAAATGGCATCTTGAAGAACGAGGCAAAGAGGTTCCTGTTCGCAATAAATGTCAATTCAGTTGGTTTTGTGATGGCAAGACAGACACGCCCACTGATATGGATTCTTGGTACCAGTCTCGTCTGATTGCCAATCAAATGTTAGAGCAGGAATTGTTTAGAGGTATTACTGAGGGGGCTACACATTATCATGCTACCTATGTAAAGCCATCTTGGAGAAAATCATTTCATTCTACTGGGCGAATTGGATCGCATATTTTCTATAGAGCAGATTGAATAAATATTACCATAATATTATGGAGTAGTGTTATGGTGATAGCTGGAGTGGACTATAGTTTAACGAGTCCTGCAATTTGTGTACATACCGGAGCTGAATGGAAATATGAAAACTGTAGATTCCATTTCTTCAGGAAGAAGAAACAGCTCGACGGACAAGAATTCATTGGATATGACTACCCCGAGTGGGACTGTGATCAAAAACGATACGAAAACCTCTCAGCCTGGTCCCTTGACATCATGTTCTACGGAGACGTTACGCATGCTTATATTGAGGGATACGCATTTGGCGCTGTTGGGCGTGTATTTAATATAGCTGAGAATGGTGGTTACCTAAAACAGCGACTGTGGCTATGTGGTATTCCGTTTGAGATTCCTGCTCCAACTGTAATTAAGAAATTTGCCACTGGTAAAGGTAACGCCAGTAAAGAAATGATGTATGATGCATTTATTGCTGAAACAGGGGTTGACATTCGAGCTAGACTTGATATAATGTCCCCTAAGAATTGGAACCCCATCAGTGATATCATTGATGCCTATTACATAGCAAAATTTGGATTTTTTGAGGAACAAAAACATAATGATACTGATCTTTAATGGACCACCCGGCACAGGCAAAGATGAGGCTGCAGACTTCTACTGCAATCGATTTAACTTTGAACACCTAAGCTTCAAAAAGCAATTGTTTAAAGAGACGATCAAATATTTTGGTGTGAAAGAATCTTGGTTTATGGACGGCTACAATGATCGTTCTAAAAAAGAAACGCGAGAGGCAGCTCTTAAGAACCACTCTCGTCGCACTGCAATGATTTATACCTCAGAAGACATTATTAAACCAAATAAAGGCAACGACTACTTTGGTCGAAAAGTTGCCGAAGAAATAGACTTGAATAAAAACTACGTAATCAGTGATGGTGGATTCGTTGAAGAATTACAGCCAATCGTTGATAAGGTAGGTGCGGAGAATGTGGCGATCGTACAATTGACTCGTCAAGGCTGTGATTTTAGAGGCGATTCTCGTAGATATTTTGATGGTAAGTTTGCTGGTGAGTCTAGTGAAATTATCATCAATCATGAAACCGAAATCGAAAATGATTTCGTGTTAGATATGCCTGCTAAGCTTTTGACATATCGTATACATAATAATGGTACGATACACGATTTCTTTCAATCGTTAATCAGTATTGAATACCGGTTGAGATGCATCGAGAGGCTGACCCAGGTCCAATTTGATCATCCTATACGTGGAGAAAAAATAGCATTATGACTTATGATAAATTGAAAACAGCCCTGTCGGAAAATGTATGTATTGTCGATTTCACTAAAGTAAATGGTGAGAATCGATTGATGAAGTGTACCCTAGTCGCAGATCAAATACCCGAAACCCCAGTAGTGTCAGATGGTGAATTCTCACCTAAGCCGGTCAATGAAGCCGTCGTGGCAGCATGGGATTTAGAGGCTAATGGTTGGCGTTCTTTTCGGGTCGAAAATGTAAATTCGATTACAATTGTGGAGTAAAATATGAGCGTGGTTTATAAAGGTGAGGTGATCAATACCGAGCTTTCTAAGAATTCAAATGGTGGTACCGAAATGATGAGGCAACGCCTTGTCGATAATGCCAACCCCGATTTGTTGGGTAAGGTCGCTGTTCACCTTTCACGAACCCGCGAGATGTACGATGATGTTCCTAATATCTTGTGGTGCCATGATCTTGCAGAAGATCCAGAAAACAGAGTACTGGTAGATGGTGGTTGGCAGAAATTTGACCGACTCATCTTCGTATCAGCATGGCAACGAGACCAATATATCTTACGCTATGGCATTCCTTATTCTCGCTGTGTGGTGATTCACAATGCGGTAGAGAAAGAGTATTCGCCAAAAGAGAAGGATCAGGAAACTATAAGATTCATTTATCACACGACTCCCCACCGAGGACTTGAGCTTCTTGTGCCTGTATTTGAAGCACTCGCCAAAGAGTTCAGTAATATACATTTGGATGTGTATTCATCATTTGGTATTTACGGTTGGGAATCTCGTGATGAGCCTTATAAAGACTTGTTTGAGAAGATTGAGTCACATCCACAGATGACCTATCACGGTTCGGTGGACAACGCTACAGTTCTCGAGGCACTTGATAAGGCTCATGTTTTCTTGTATCCCAATATCTGGAAGGAAACGTCGTGCATCGCTCTCATTGAGGCTATCAAGAGCCAGGTAGTTTGCATTCACCCAAATTTTGGTGCGTTGCCTGAGACCTGTGCAAACGCTACGATTACGTATGACTTCAAAGAAAACAACAACGAACATGCTAATTACGCTTTTTCAGTGGCAAAGCAATTGGTTCAAGTAATGAATGCCGATGATCAATACTTTACTAAGTTTACCTATTCAGATAGGTTCAATCTTGCTCGTAACAGTATCGGCTCATTTAAGACTATTTGGGATGCAACACTGGCAAACGTAATCGCTGGATACGAAAAAAATGGCTAATGAAAGCAATATAATTGAGTTTCCGAAAATCAAAATCGATGCTCCACCCCAGTCAATGGAAGAGGTACAAGAGCACCTTCGCCAGTATAAAGAGAGTTATGCATCTGAGGTTGCAGACATTCTTTGGCAGAATGTGATCAATGAACTCGGCCGGGCTGGGTGTGATTTTGAAAAAGACATGGACTCCTTCTACCCGTCTATGGTTTTAATCTTAGAGTCAATTAGATCTTTGCATCTACAGACTAGTGGTATCGAACACCCATTGCAGACTTTTGCGATAGAACATATCACTATTGAAGAAATAAACGAAAAAATGGTTGACATTGATGACGAAATAGATTAAAATGGTGGTTCAGATTAAATAATGGTAAATAATTATGGCAATTCTTGTAGACTACAACCAAGTGATGCTTGCGTCTTTATTCGCTAGTATCGGTAATCACACTAATGTCGACCTAGACGAAAATCTAATTCGGCATATGTTTCTCAACTCTCTGCGAATGAATCGAAAAAAGTTCACGGCAGAGTATGGCGAGATCATCATATGTGCTGACAACAAAAATGTCTGGCGTAGAGATTATTATCCCTACTATAAGGCAAATCGTAAAAAGAATCGGGACACTTCCGATCTCGACTGGAATGCTCTGTTTGAGTGTTTGCACAAAATCAAAGACGAACTCCGAGAGTTCTTTCCCTATAAGGTGATTGACATTGAACGATGTGAGGCTGATGATATCATCGGCACAATCATTCACAAGGAAGGCACCGTACTGAATACTGGTTCTGAAAAATATCTGGTATTGTCGGGTGATAAGGACTACATTCAATTGCAAGGCTATGGCAATGTTGATCAATATGATCCGGTTCGAAAACGATGGATAAGAAATGATAATCCTGATAAATACCTTAGTGAACACTTACTTAAGGGTGATGCCGGCGATGGTGTTCCAAATGTATTAAGTGCAGATAATTGTTTGGCTGTTGGTGAGAGACAAAGACCAATGACCAAAAAGAAGTTGCATGAATTTTCGAGTTGTGAGAATATGCCCGAAGAGGTGCTGAGAAACTACGAACGTAATCGTATGATGATCGATCTCAGTCAGATTCCACAAGAATATAAGGACCAGATTCTTGATGCATATGCCGAAGAAAAAGAAGTTGGTCGAGAGCATTTATTCAATTACTTTATGAAAAAGAAATTGAAAAATCTACTTACTGATATACAGGATTTTTAAAATGGCTATAAGATTATCAATTTCAGAGATACTTGGCAAGGTCTCTGAACTGAAAAAGAAAGACGAAAAGATAGAGTGGTTACGCAGCCACGACACGGTTCCCTTGCGATCCATTCTTCGTCTGACTTACGATAAAGAAAATGTGACGTTCCTTTTACCAGGTACAGCACCACCTTGGAAAAAGAATTCACATGTGGGTACTGAGGGTATGCTCTATAAAGAGACCCGACGACTCAGAATTTTTGTGAAAGGTGGTGGTTATGATAACCTGAATCAGGTCAAGCGTGAATCTTTGTTTATTAGTCTTCTGGAAGATGTTGATAACGATGATGCAGACCTTTTGGCTAATCATGTGATTTCACAAAAGCCCATTAAGGGATTAACGGAAAAGACTCTAGTAGAGGCCTTTCCTGATATTTACAGGAGCAAGATAGGATAACACCATGGCTAAACGATTTAAGAATTATCGTAAAGATCCTTACGATGACGATTGGGGTTCAAAGAATGAGGGCCGAGTCAGAGAAAAGCGTAAGAATCAGTCAAAGAAAAAAGACCAACGCCGACGTAGAGACGATAAAGTCGGTTTTAAAGAATTTAATGACAAATAAGTGTTGACAAAACACTTTGCCCGTGTTATAATTATCGGGTTGAATTGATTTGTGAGAAAAATATGACCAGTCTAGCCGATAAGGTTATCCTAGTTGATTGTGATGGTGTTCTACTTGATTGGGAATATGCATTCGATCAGTGGATGAAGCGTCACCATTACGAAAAGAAACAAGAGGGTGTGTACGACATGGCTGTGGCATATGCCATAGACAAATTTGAAATGAAACGACTCATTCGAATGTTCAACGAGAGTGCTACGGTTCGTAGACTCCCACCCCTACGAGATGCTATCAAATACGTCAAGAAACTACACTCTGATAAAGGTTTCGTCTTTCATGCGATAACCAGTCAGACTAACGACGAATATGCACAACATCTCAGAATCAAAAACCTATGCGAATTATTTGGGCCATCTGTCTTTGAGCGATATGTAATCCTTGATTGCGGTGCTGACAAGGACGAGGCTCTGTCCGAATACAAAGATTCTGGGTGCATATGGGTTGAAGATAAGATTACAAATGCTGAGGTTGGTTCTGCCCTAGGTTTGCGATCTATAATAATGAAACATGAACAAAACAAGAACTATGAGAACGAAGACATCCCTCTGGTAGAAAATTGGGCTGACTTGTACCACAACTTTGTATAAATAAAATCATACGTGGAGAAACAATGCCTACCTATTCTTTTAGAGATAAAGAAACCCAAGAAACTTTTGATAAGATGATGTCTTATTCTAACAAGTTAGTCTTCCTAGAAGAAAATCCCCACCTCGAACCTATTATTACTTCCGCGCCGGGAATCGGTGACCCGGTCCGTCTGGGGCTCAAAAAGCCTTCAGATAGTTTTCGTGATGTGTTAAAAAACATAAAGAGCCACCACCCTGGCTCTCGTCATACTAAAAACACAATCAATGACTTCTAAGAAGTTTTCGAAGGAGGTTCCATGGCCAAAGCAAGTCGGCGTATGTCCCGCAAAGAAAAACGAAGGCAGGACAGAAATGTAAATGAGCTCGTGAACAGTAAGTTCGCAATGCGAAGAATAGAACCAATTACTGATACACAGGAGGATATGTTTGATAGTTATCGTAACGATAGAAATATAGCAGCAATTGGGACTGCTGGAACAGGGAAGACAATGTGCGCAATGTACCTAGGGCTTACCGATGTTCTCACCCAACCTGAATATGAAAGACTTATCGTAATACGATCTGCAGTACAAACACGAGAACAGGGTTTCATGCCCGGTTCCAAGGCTCAAAAAGAAGCCGTATTCACGGTACCCTATTCCGACATTACCAATGACCTATTTCAAAGAGGAGATGCTTGGGAAATACTCAAAACAAAGCACCAGGTAGAATTCATGACATCGTCGTTCGTAAGAGGACTGACATTTGACAATTCTATCATTATCGTAGACGAATGCCAATCGATGACATATCACGAACTCGATAGTATTATCACCCGTGTTGGTGAGTCGTCTAAGATCATTTTCTGCGGTGATACATTCCAAGATGACTTGGCAGGAACAAGACACAAACACGATGTAACAGGATTGCCTGATTTTCTTAAGGTTCTTAATAAAATTGATTCGTTCGATATTATTAATTTCTGCACGGATGATATCGTCCGATCAGGCTTGGTTAAAGAATATATACTAGCAAAGGAGAGTTGTAGTAGCTACCTAAGGGCAGCATAGGCGCAATGAAAAATGGCGAACACAGTTATAGATTATGAACTTACTTACAGCAACGATAAGTACATTGAGAGAGATACGTTCCCACACGAACCTCACAATGAATTTCCTGCTGTGTACGGCAATGAGCCATTTGAATATGAGCTAACCTTTGAAGGTAAACTGTTACTAGCCAACACCGGTGGCGATTCAGTCGAACCATTCACATTTGATGTGCAGACTGGAGAGCCACTGGATCCCTCTCAAACAATTAGAATCGATGTAAGTCCAAATGCCGGTGGTGGTTATGCGACATCGACACACGATCTCGTAGCGTATTGGGATGATTTCAATAATACTGATTTTGTCAATGGAGTCGCCAATACCTTCTCGGGCGTTGCCGGTCTTTATGGTACAATTACAGTCTACGATCACAAGATCCGCTGGGAAAATGTCGAATGGGCAAATTGGACTCAGCCATTTAACTTAGGCTTCTTCGTTAGCCCATCAACAAATTTCTGGAATACATATAACGCTGGTGCTCAACCAGAACAAATTGTAGTTTATGGTGCATATGGTGTGGCCAATAATGAAATTAATGCATCATATGCCACAACTGTAGCGAATACAGTACCTTATTTTATACCACCTCAGGCCAATACTGCTAATTACTCTAGTGGTAACCCGTATAATATACCAACTGGAGCAATTTCACGAGTAGAGGTATTAAACCCATACCCACCTCAATACGACTCCGTTGCTAATACTGGGGTTGTATTCTTAAAAAATGATCACCCAGCTGCACTGAGAGAAGAAGTCACAGATGGCAAATTTGTGAATCCAGCAACTGGAATCGATTACAATCAATATTTTAATGCAACGCCGAAAAGTGATTGGGTCTCGGTACCAAGTACACCAACATTTACCTTCGTTCAATCCGATGGCCCACGAAGAGATCCAGATACAAATGCTCTCGTCACCGGTAAGGATCTTGAGGCATCTGCATACGTATTCCGATTCTTATCACCCAATGGGGCAGTGCATGATGATGGCCTAAACTATGAGTGGTATGGCTCAAGAATTGACATAATAGATGGTGGTAAAAATTATGCCATCGGTGATACCTTTGAAATGATAATGGATAACCCAGACCTCAGCCTTGGTACGGATGTGCCATTGAGGTGGATCGTGCGAGATATTGATGCGCCGAGTGCCAATGCTGATGTGAATTCTATCACCATGGTCAGTTCTCCCAATCCGTATGTAGATATCACCATTACGTCACCAGACAAAGTCAGATTTACAAAGAATGATACGAGAATCTGGCCCGAAGAAAAATACATATTTCAGACATATGCAAATTCTGTATTCGAAGCTTCTGCACGGACGACTGCCAATGTCACCTTTGAAGAAGCGAACTCATTCTATAGTAACACGGCCAATGCCGATACTATTATATTAAAAGAATGGGTTGCTCCCGATGATGAGAGAAACAACAGAACCTCGGTAGAAGAATACAATTATGTTTTCGAAATGAATACCGGTGATGGTGTCGATGTTCCTATTGAAACTCAACAGGTTACATTTAAACAACGTCACTATTGGTCGACAGATCCCGGCCGAGGCATTTTTGAAAATGTCATTGAAGAAACGCCACAAGCAAATGGTGCATTCGAAGATCTATTTGCACCGACTATCAGTCAGGTTCAGGAAGATTATTACCTATTTGCTAATACATATAATGAGACAATTCAAAACGCAGAAGACCTTTTTGGAGATAACGAATGACCCCAGCAGCAAGAATAGGCGATCAGGTCGCGACCGGAAATCCAGCCACACACGGCTGTTCTTTGGTCTCCACCATAGCCACTAACGGAATGCCTTCGGTAATGATCAGTGGCTCACCAGCAGCAATTATGGGATCTGTCACCGCACTACATGGTATTAAGGTAGGCGACGCATGTGTACCTCATACCGGTACCGTAAACGCTGGATCTGCAAAGGTCTTTTTTGGTGGATTTCCTGCTGCAAGGGTAGGTGATCTTGTAGAGGTAGACGGTGCAATTATCACCGGCTCTCCTGCGGTGCTAGTAGGATGACACCACAACAAATTTCAGATTATAAAATGAGATGGATGCGAGACTCTACTGTTTTTGTTCAAGTACACTCTGATTGGAGTGAAGAGGCAAAGGCATGGTGTTTGGATAACCTGAATAAATGGGAATGGAAGCTCAAGGAATGGACTGATGTCTATGAGCATACATTTTACTTTGAGAACAAACTTTTCGCAAAAGAGTTTGCTAAATTTTTAGATAATTAAATACTTTGGAGAACATTGATTATGAACGTAATTACACTTAAACTAAATTCAGGTGAAGAGGTCATTGGCCGAGTCATAGGTGAAGAATCAAATGGCGATATTACAATGTGTAAGCCAGTATGTTTGACACCAGGTCAGGAAGGCTTTGGAATGATCCCGTGGATGATGTCTGCTCAAGACGGCGAGATGGTATTCAACCGAAACTCTATTATTGCACAGGGTGAGACAATCGAAGAGATTGCCAAAAAATACCTTGAAGTCACTTCCGGCATTCAGCTCTCGATTTGACAAACAATATCAGTTGTGATATAATTAACGACTATTTGAAAGGAATATATCATGTTTGATCACGTAGAGCACGGCGTTGAGTTACCCACACTTACACGTAAAACCACCGAAGAGGGTCGTAGATACTTTACACCCGACGGTTCAGCCTATCCATCCATCACCACGGTACTCAGTATTCTGAGCAAACAAGCCATCATAGAATGGCGCAAGCGTGTTGGTGAAGAAGAGGCAAATCGTATCTCTAGGCAAGCCTCTGGTCGAGGTACTGCTGTCCACAAGATCTGCGAAGATTATATCGACAATGTTGAAAATTGGAAGGGCAAACACCAACCTTCCAATCTTTTCATGTTCAATACGCTAAAACCTGTGTTAGATAAAAAAATAAATAACATATGGTTTCAGGAAGTGTATCTATATAGTGATAAGCTGAAGACTGCCGGCCAGGTCGATTGTATTGCAGAGTTCGAAGGTGAACTCTCGGTAATCGATTTCAAGACATCGAGACGTGTGAAGAGCGAAGATAACATTCAAAACTACTTTATGCAAATCTCATTCTATGCCGCAGCCTTCTATGAAATGACCGGGATCCCGATCAAACAAGGTGTCATTCTTATCGCTGTAGATGACTCTGAGCCTCAGGTGTTTAAATTTAATACTTACGATTACCTAGAACATTTGGTACAAGTGAGAAAAAAATATAGGGCTCTTCATGAAAAAACCCAGGTACATAATAATTGATCAAAACAGAGGCGTATTTCTAGGCACGTACGCAGATGAAGACGTCGCCGAAGATCCAAGTGCGGAGACCTCCGACAAGAGATATGCCCTATTTGCAAGTAATAATCCATTCTGCATCACCAAGGCTTGCTCATTCAATTCTGAAAATATGGCTCAGGCCTATATCAAAGATGTATTCGCTCCAAGACGTTGGGAAGAGCTTGATGCGATGCCCATTGAATCCGATGAAGAATACCCAGACGTTATTGAAATCATCAAATCTGGGTATGGCGACCACATATACGATATGCTAGATGGTCTCTTTGACGATATGGAAGACGCTACAATCCACTAAGCTCGCGCCTTATACTGAAAAGTTATAAGGCTTCCAGCTCTTATTCCAAAATAATCTAAAAAAAATGAAAAAAAACGTTGACAGCACCTGTAGTTGGTGGTATAATGGTCACATAAATTAATTGAAATGAGACTGAAAAACATGAACGATTCACTGAAATTTGAAAACACTGCCCAGGTTGGTGACACAATCAAGGCCTTAGACTTCCAGCCCATGGAAGGTCGCGATGACCATTTTATCGTTGGTCGTGTCATTAAGAAAGGTGACGTGGTTCACCCAGAGTTTGGTGTTACGATGTTCAAAGGTTTCCACATTGAAATTACTGGTGCTGATCGTGAGGAAGATTCTCGGATTGGTGACATTGGTTTCGTCCCCTTTGAAATGGATTTTGATTTTGATAACCGTGTACAGGTGGTAGCGTAATGACTTTGAAAGAATACTTTTCGTACCTCGATGCTCTGAGGGATGGTGGTACCATCAACATGTTTGGTGCTCCACAACATCTGCAAGAAGCCTTTGGTCTTTCTAAGGAAGAGGCCAAAGAGATCTTTTTTGCTTGGACTCAGAACTTTCGTGGAGAATAACGAAAAAAGTTGAAATTATTTTAAAAAAAGTGTTGACAAAGATGCTTTTACTTGATATAATGGTCACATAAATTAATTGAGAAGGAAATTTGATATGGCGTTTGTTTCACAACAAGACAAGAAAACTCTGGCTCCCGGCATCAAAGCTGTGTTGAAGAAGTACAAGATGAAGGGTACTATTTCTGTCAAGAATCACTCAACTCTTTGTGTGACTCTTAAGTCTGGTCAGCTTGATCTACTTGGAGCTGCTCAAAAATCAAATGATCGGATCGCTGAGCGTGAAGGTCGACCTTCTTACCAGATTGGTGATTACCTTCAGGTTAACCCATACTGGTGTGAAGAAAACTCTCGCATCATTGGTGAGGAAGAAATTGCAGACTTCTACGCTGAATTGAAATCAGCTATGGAAGGACCCAACTTCTTCAACGAAGATGACGCGATGACTGACTACTTTCACCGGTCGCACTACATCGACATCGATGCTGGTCGTTTTCGAAAGCCCTACGTGTACGAGGCTGCATAATGGAACTTGAAGGACTCTATAACGAATTAATTTGCCTCTGTGAGGTACGTGGAGAGTTATCAGAAGATGGTAACGCCCAACTGGAGAGTCGAATCGCTGAGATTCGTCGTAAAATTCAAAAACTCGAAAAAGCTAACTCTTAAAGGAAATATATTATGGCTCATAATCTTGAAATTGTAAATGGCGAAGCTCAAATGGCATATCGTTTGACTTCTGGTGTACCCTGGCACGGTATGGGTGTCCCTGTGAATGATAACATGACTCCACGTGAAATGCAGGTTGCTGCTGGACTCGACTGGGAGGTCGAAAAGGTTGATACTTTCATTCGCTATCGTGGCGATAACCAAAAAACTGGGCAACAAGCTCTGGTTCGTAATACCGATGGTAAGATTCTTACCATGGTCGGTGAGGGTTGGAATCCTTGCCAGAACTCAGAGGCCTTTGAATTCTTTACCGAGTTTGTCTCTAATGGCGACATGGTAATGGATACAGCTGGATCTCTACAAGATGGTCGTCTTGTCTGGGCTGCGGCTGATGTGAACGATGGGTTCTCATTGTTCGGCGGTGACGAGGTGAAGGGTTACCTTCTATTCTCAAATCCGCACCAATATGGTAAGAGTATTGACGTTAAATTCGTAATGACTCGTGTGGTGTGTAATAATACTCTTACCATGGCTTTAACTGAGAAGGGCATGCCTGCAGTCCGACTCTCCCACCGTACTGAGTTCGACGCTGAGAAGGTCAAGACGCTCCTCGGTATTTCACACACTCGTGTGGAACAATTCAAACAGGCAGCTGAACTGTTAGGTTCAAAGCGTTACACTAATGACTCTTTTCAAACGTTCCTCGCAAGAGTGTTCGGTGAGTCTACAAAGCGTGACAAGGTACTCAGTCGTACTGCTGAACGTGCTTTTGAAATTGTTGACACTCAACCAGGTGCTGAATTCCGACCTGGTAGCTGGTGGAATGCATACAATGCAGTCACCTACTTGACTGACCACGAACTGGGTCGGTCGGCTGATGCTCGAACTGCATCGGCTTGGTTCGGAGCCAACGCAAAGCGTAAATTGACTGCTTTGGAAACGGCTGTGGAAATGGCGGAGACTGCGTAAGCAGTCTTTCTTTCTACTCTTTATGGGGGCTCCGGCCCCCTTTTTTAGCGATAGCTTATGTGAAATGTGTCGAAAAATTGACACTTTTGTCGCACATACCATCACTTAGCGAGATTTCAGCGATGATGAAGCCAGCTGGTTATAAATAAAAATTTGGTAAACATTGAAAAGGTAAGCATATAATATGAAATTATCTAAAGTGATATTCGTTATTTTAAGTCTTGGTTTTGGTTCCAGTGCATATGCACAAGATGCCGATCCAACAACCCCAGACCCAATTGACGATGTTATTAGATCCGAGGCGACAACGACTAGTACAGTGACCACGAATGGGAATACTACCACTACTCTTAAGTCACCTCCAGCGAGTGCAATATCCCCGACTATTAATACGTCGAACTCGGATCTGTGTACATTTGGTGTTGCTGGAGCAATTCAAACTCAGATATTAGGTATCTCTACGGGGACCCAGATAACTGATGATAATTGTGAAAGGCTGAAGAATTCAAAAACTCTTTATGATATGGGCATGAAGGTTGCAGCAGTATCCTTAATGTGCCAAGATAAACGGGTTTTCGACGCAATGATGAACGCAGGAACTCCCTGTCCATATGATGGTTTAATCGGTCAAGAGGCGAAAGCAGCTTGGAAGGTAAATGCAGAAGATACCCCACCTGTTGAAGGTGAGAAGGGTAAAAAAGAGGAAATGGACATTGAAAAGAAGACATTTATTGCCGGCAGTGGTGTTGCTGGTCTGCTTCTCCTGCTTATCCTTCTCTAAGCAGTCTAAGGCTCAATCTGCCACAAGCACAGTTTACGGAATCACACCAAACGCAGTGAATCCTGCAATGGAGTGGGTAATGACAAATGTCTTGCCACAACAGGCAGGACTCACAGTCGGCAATGTAATTTACCAGTATGATACTGTAAAACAAACAGAAGATGAGATGCTTGTGCATGTGCAGAATGAAGACGCACAGGGCGAGGGTTATATTTTCAGAGAAACCGACAATTGGTCTGGTCTTCCTAGTAATAGAATAAGAAAGGTCGTGCCAGTAGGTGCGATACCAATTGATCGATGGGGTGACGGTTCAATTCAAGTCGAGGGCAAGGGTATTGTACAAGACGCATCAGTAGTCTACACATTTCAATACGACCCATGTTTTGATCCGCAAACAAACCCAGAGTGCCCAGGTTATAAACCTCCCTATGTTGAGATAGTAGAACCTGAACCTTACGACGCGCTGGATGAGCAATATGTTCAAGACGAATTAGATCGTAAGGCAGTAATGAAGGACGAAGACCAAGAGAATTCAGACCGAAGAAAGGTAGAATCAAAAAAAGAAATTAAAGAGAATTTAGAGAAATTGCTGGGAACTACTAATACAACAGAATTGGCAACAGGATCTAATCTGTTGCATACGACTCTGGTAAGTCTCAGTTATATGCCAACCACATACTACGAGACCATACCAGGTGGTGAGTATGTAGAAACTGTACAACTAAAAGATTCAGATTTGCCGGATAATCCGGTCGGTCGAAGACAAAGCTTTGCGCAAGACCTACTTCATGATAACATGGTTGACTTACAATATGATAAGACAACGAGTAAAAAATAAAAAGGAGAACACATGTTCAAAAAACTCGGAATAGCATTGGCAGTCGCCGGACTGTCAGCCTCTGTTTTGGCAGAAGATGTACAAATCACAGGCACAGTAGAATCAAAATGTTTGGTAGTAACTGATACTGTAGGTATCTATGGTAACCCTACTCCAAACCTGCTCACAACAGATGGAGCAAACGGTGGTGTAAAGCCGATTATTCGCTACGATGTAATCATTGCCGATTACTACAAGGCACGAATTTCCCATCCTAATGGATTCTCGGAAGCTCCATCTTTAAATGATGTCGTAACTTGGACTGGTGGTACAACAGTGGCAGAAGTAACTGACGCTGGAATGTCCGCTTACGATACTGATAAGATTGAGTTTGACAACATCACAGAAGTTGATTTGTCAATTGCTGGATCAACTTGGTTTCAGGTAGAATCTGAAGCTGATTATGGTTATGACAAGGCATTTCCTGCCGGGATATACCGCACAGTCGTTACTGCGGAGTGTATCGCAATTTGATATAAATAAAATATGAGAAACATTGTTGTAATTATTACTCTGTTGTTCTTGTCGACTTGTGGGCATGCAAATGCCCATGAGTTTACTCCAACATATCCAAAACTGAAACCTTCATTTATGCCGGGCATCTTGACGACAGAAATGAAATTATTCAATGCTAGGACAGATGTTGAATATTTTGGCTTAAGTGTTTTTGATGGAGAATGGAATTCTGTTCCATTTGCCACTGAAACGAATATCATTAAGCTAAGGTATCTGGATAGGAAAAAGGTGAACATTTATATTCGTGAAAAGGATCGCAATAAAGCGGTTTATATTTGTTCTGAATCAAAGTTGTTAGGTCGAGGTACTGGCCTCACAATGGTGAAATCTAAAATATGTTCTAAAATAAAATGACACGTACAAAATTTATATTATTAGTTACAGTATATTTCGTTATAGGTTTTTGGGCAGGGGCTGCCTATGGTCAATCGAGCTCAATCAATATGGCCATACCTCAGACCTCACCTAACTTCCAAACTGATCGCATTAGAGCTGGTGACTTGGAATGCTCGATGGCAATTGGTTCCTCTACTAATGTAGAGTTTGGTGTTGTGGGAATTTTGAATCAGGATGATCCTACGTACAATTTGGCTTCACAGGATCCTAATTTTCGTTATAACAACAATGACTTTATTCGTGATGTGGGTGTATACGGTAGGATTACGATTCCACTAGGCGCGCCCAAGGAACGGCTCAATTGTAATAAGCTATATCAATTGGAATTAGAAAAAAAGAGATTGGAGGTAATGCGACTTCAGCAAGAAATACAAAATTTGAGAGCGCTGAAGTTCGAAGACATAACACCGGTGGAGACCAAACCGGTCAACTGATAAGGAAATAAATCATGGTTGAGATTGCGGCCGCGTTAAGCATGGCTGGGTCTGCATACAACATGATAAAGAATGGGATTGAGAAAGGGCAGGAAGCACAAGACCTGTACCAAGGATTTACAAGATTTTTTGACGCGAAGGAAGAACTTGCAGAAGCAGCAATTGCGAATAGCAAACCGTCAATGGCTAAAAAGCTATTTTCGGGTAGTAGTGTCGAAGCTGAGGCCTTACAGGTAACAGCAGCAAGGCATAAGATAGCGCAAATAGAAAAAGAATTGCGTGACTTTTTGATCTACTCAGGTCAAATGGCTTTCTATGAGGATATGATGCGTGAACGTAGACAGATACGTCAGCGTCGCCTCGTCGCAGCACAAAAGAAAGCAGAAAGCATAAAATTCTGGACTGATGTTGGTTTAGCCACACTAGCAACTGTATTGCTTGCTGTAGTGGTTGGAGCAATAATCATAATGGTAGTCAGCATATGACTATGAGCATCGAATACAACGGTCTTAATGAAAAGGTTTTCACCGTATACAATGAAAGGGATCAAATTATTATAAGAACAACCAGCCTTAAGGCTGCAAAAGAGGCAATAAGATGTCGAAAGATTTAGGTGAATTGACTGAAAACTTCGAAGGCGAAGTCGAAAATCTAAAAAATACCAAGATGAAATTGTTTGGTATTACCATGACCCCAATGGCAATCAGTGGGGCATTTGCAATTTTAACTTCAGTTTTGGCATCGCTCTATGGTGGCTTTGAAACATACAAGGCATTCCAAGAAATGAGCGAGAAATTGGAGGTAATGGATATCGAAGCGGTAGAGGCTCGAAATCTTGCTATCGAAACAAAACTTGCAGACGCAATTGACTATACACGCGATATTAAAAACAGTCTACGAGATGATATCATAAGAACTGAAAGAGTAGCTGAATCCGCAAGCAATAGAGTCAAGACTGTACAAGATACCATTGATGCTAGATTGCGAGAAGTGTCAGATATCAGCAGAGACTCCGAAAAAGATGTTCGGAATACAATGCGTGAAGTGGAAGATCGCATCGATCTTAAAATGGAGAAGCTAGATGAAGATCTCAGAGATACACTGCAAAAATACATGGACAATCCACTCGGCGGTAGCTAGTGTTCTAGTCATCGCCTGTTTGCTTTTCTCTCAGCAAACCCTGGCAGAATTTAGACACTTTGGTGACTGGACCACCAAAGAAAAGAGTCTTTATACGGCATACAACCTAGTGTCTTATGTAGACTACCAACAGACAATTGCCGCACTCAAGCACCCGTGTGGGTGCTACAGAGAATCTAACCCACTCTTCGGCAGCTACCCCAGCGAAGACAAATTAATGTTAACACAGGCTGCAGTCGCGGGCATCATCTATTACTCGATAGGCAAGAACCCGGAAGACCGACTGAATCGCACTATGATGTACGGTATCGCAGTAAGATCATACATTGTGTACCATAATAATGAAGTAGGTCTGTCTTGGAAGGTAGCCTTCTAGCTAGCCCCCCCTTATAACTTTTAGTTCTATCGTTATTCCAAAATATTCTAAAAAAACTGCACTTTTTTGAAAAAAAGTGTTGACTCTTTCAGCATAGCCCTTTATAATGGTCTCATAAAATATGAAATCAAAAGGAAAAATCTAGCTATGACACCATTCAAAAAAGACGATTTTACTTGGGACGGAATGTACTTGATGTACAGTGGTCGGCATACAGAGTCGGTTAACATGGAAGTTGCCCATCCTGACTGTCATCCCTCTTGGATTGGTAAGCCAAAACCTGCATTTATTGCTCGGTTCAAATATGGCTCAAAGCCGTGGAAATCTTGGGTCAACTGTATTGCTGATAGCTACACGGTTGAGGAATACCTCGCTGAGACTCGAAAGACCTCACCACTTGAAGCTGTACAGAAGGTAGGTTATGCTGGCCGTGGTCGGTACTACCCAAGTCGGAGGATCGCTCGATGAGAAGACTGACTCTTGAGATTATTGGAGTCATTCTACTCCCAATTGTTATGTGTATTTTTGCTGTTGTTTTATCTACTTGGATATCGGTGTGATTAATATGATTGAAGCTATTTCTAACTGTATTGCGATTCGTAAGAACCCTATACTTGTCGAATTTCGTAACTACGTTTTGTCTTTCTATGCCTACGATGGTCTCTACCCCATCGAAAGCAATTCGGTTAGCCGGACTGAACAGGCAATTCAAGAATACGTCAAGCGATGTAGTGATCCCTCGCTACACCAGACTTGGGGTGGTGGTGATTCACTCGACCGAGAACGCGTCGGGTTTATCATTGAAGACATTTTGAACGATCATTTGGTTTAAGGATATTATTATGGGTTTAATTGCTAGTGTATTTCGCTCTGACATGACTGACTGCTCTAATAAGGGCATGTCTTACAAATTTGACCGTGTCTGTGTGGTCAATTGTGATGGTCCCTTTGAACCGAATCAGGACGACCTCCCCGCTGTTGTTTTGGTACCGGGAAATCTACGGGGTACTGTTAAGGCTGTACCTTTGGATTTGCACGAAGCCAAGAGGTGGACGATGATGGGTGGTACCTTCCTCAGTACATCTGACAGTCGCTTCTCCGCGAAGATTAAAGAGATCGGGGGGACCGAAGGTGGTGAATTTCCACAGGGTATCGTAGCTTTTCATGACCGATGTGAGTCATAAGAGGTTACATCCTTATAACTAAATGTTCTAACCAGACTGAAAAAAGTTGTTTACATTTGCTATGATACCATTTATAATGGTTCTATAAATTGATGAAAGGACATATATTATGGATCGTATTGACATGAAGAAGAAATTTGCGTTAGGATACTTTGATACTAAAGCAAATGATGATACTTGGGTTCGTTTAGGTTCTTTCTCCAAGCTACAAGTTTGGGTTGA